>ERZ832522.2274-NODE-2274-length-23765-cov-4.045340_pt1 | contig 23765 bp, 10 predicted proteins | sample MGYA00519951_ERZ832522 | MGnify/ENA primary metagenome ERZ832522 (study PRJEB31850, sample SAMEA3708728) | human gut metagenome | biome: human gut; feature: human-associated habitat; material: faeces | place: China | collected 2014 ... | reverse complement strand
GCATCATGGAAAGATTGATGTAGAAAGTACTGTTGGTGAGGGTACTAAGTTTATCTTGTCTCTGCCTCTGGGAAACCGGCATTTCAGTGATGAAGAGATGGCTGTGACGGAAGGTCGGGAGTCACTGATTATTCCGGAAACTTCTGTATCTTCTTATGGACAGTTGATGGCGGAAGAGATAAAAGAATCTGAATCGCAGAAAAATATAGATGAGGAAGATAAGCCTACGATTCTTTTGGTAGATGATAATACCGAATTATTGTCCATGCTGGAAGATATATTCTTACCGATGTATAATGTATATACTGCGTGTAATGGACGCGAGGGACTGGAGATGGCGCAACAGATACAACCGGATCTGATAGTAAGTGATGTGATTATGCCTGAGATGTCAGGCAAGGACTTGTGTTATAAAATCAAGACTAATGTAGAGCTTTCTCATATTTCTGTCGTTCTGTTGACAGCACAGACTTCTGTGGAATATGTTGTAGAAGGTTTGATGTTCGGAGCGGATGATTATATAACGAAGCCGTTCAATATAAAGGTATTGGTGGCCCGTTGCAATAACTTGATAAAAAACAAGAAGCGTCTGATTGCACATTATGCGGGTAAGGTCATTACGGAATCTCCTGTAGCGGAAGCTATTAACGAGAAAGATAAAGAACTGCTGACGAAATGTGTAAATATTGTCAGAGAGAATTTTGAGAACCCTGATTTTGATGTTACTGCGCTTGCTTCAGAATTGTGTATGGGACGCAGCAAATTATATATGCAGTTTAAACAAATGACCGGGTTGACTCCGAATGAGTTCATCTTGAAAGTGAAGCTGGATGAAGCTATGTCTTTGCTGACAGAGCATCCGGAACTAAATATAACAGAGATTTCCGTTCGGCTCGGCTTTTCTTCTCCCCGTTATTTCAGCAAATCCTTTAAAGCCTTCTTCGGAATTGCTCCGCAAGGAGTCAGGAGTAGGAAGGAGTAGTTGTTTCATAACCTGACTTCTCAAGTATTAATATCTGGCATATCAGCTATTAATATCCGACAATTCAGTTGTTAATACCTGATATGTCAGCTGTTAATACCTGACAAACCAGGTATTAGTCCCCCCAATGTCCGCCTATAGGTTGCTATACGTTGGATAACATCATTTGTGCAGAAAAAGAAGGGCGATGTATCCAAATCTTCCATTATAGGTGACCAAATCTTCCATGTGGATGCAGAAATGTTCTTTTTGCAAAATTTGTGTTTATAGATGTCATGTAGGTCTCCTATTTTTGCAATGCTTTCATTCTGTTTTAATACATAGAATCAAAGACAATAAAATAAGTATGAAAAACACAATAATTTATCGCATGAAAAGCAGATTAATAACATTACTCTTATTATTGATTACTGTCAGTTCTGTAACGTTTGCTCAAGAAGCAAAGAAGGAAATTCCTTTGAAATATGGAGCTACGAATGAAGGTAAACGGCAAGACCCTGCCATGCAGAAGTTCCGTGACAACCGTCTGGGTGCTTTCATCCACTGGGGACTGTATGCTATCCCCGGGGGAGAGTGGAATGGAAAAGTATATGGCGGAGCTGCCGAATGGTTGAAAAGCTGGGCAAAAGTACCTGCTGATGAATGGCTGAAACTGATGGATCAATGGAACCCTACGAAATTCGATGCGAAGAAATGGGCAAAGATGGCCAAAGAAATGGGTACTAAGTATGTCAAGATTACAACGAAACATCATGAAGGTTTCTGTCTGTGGCCTAGTAAGTATACTAAATATACTGTAGCAAATACCCCGTATAAGCGTGATATATTAGGCGAGTTGGTGAAAGCCTATAATGACGAAGGAATTGATGTACACTTCTATTTCTCAGTGATGGACTGGAGTAATCCGGATTATCGTTATGATATAAAATCAAAAGAAGATAGCATCGCCTTCAGCCGTTTCCTGGAATTTACCGACAATCAACTGAAAGAACTGGCAACACGTTACCCGACCGTTAAAGACTTCTGGTTTGATGGTACGTGGGATGCCAGCGTTAAAAAGAATGGTTGGTGGACAGCTCATGCAGAACAAATGTTGAAGGAACTCGTTCCGGGTGTTGCCATCAATAGCCGCTTACGTGCTGATGACAAAGGAAAGCGACATTTTGATAGCAATGGTCGTCTGATGGGTGACTACGAATCCGGCTACGAACGCCGCTTGCCCGATCCGGTGAAAGATCTCAAAGTTACACAGTGGGACTGGGAAGCCTGCATGACTATACCCGAAAATCAATGGGGATATCACAAAGACTGGTCATTGAGCTATGTGAAAACTCCGATTGAAGTCATTGACCGCATTGTACACGCTGTTTCCATGGGTGGAAACATGGTTGTCAACTTCGGGCCTCAGGCAGATGGTGATTTTCGTCCCGAAGAGAAAGCAATGGCTACAGCGATTGGTAAGTGGATGAATCGTTACGGAAAAGCTGTTTATGCTTGCGATTATGCCGGATTTGAAAAACAAGACTGGGGATATTATACACGTGGTAAAAACGATGAAGTTTATATGGTAGTATTCAATCAGCCTTATAGTGAACGGTTGATTGTAAAGACTCCGAAAGGCATTACAGTAGAAAAAGCCACTTTGCTGACTACCGGTGAAGATATCACTGTTGTTGAGACAACCCGCAATGAATATAACGTATCTGTTCCTAAAAAGAATCCGGGTGAACCTTATGTAATTCAGCTTAAAGTTCGTGCAGCTAAAGGAACAAAAAGTATTTATCGAGATGCTTTAACATAAATGATAAAGAAACGATTCTATGAAGTTTAAATATATACTCATTTTATCAGCGCTTATCGGGCAGATTCTTTCACTCTCTGCCCGGGAAGTGACCTCTTTCAATGAAGGATGGCTATTCAAACGCGGGCCTTTTTCACAGGACCCGGTGAAGGTCGCTGCTCAATGGAATGCGGACTGGGAAACTGTAAACTTGCCTCATACCTGGAACGCTAAAGATATGCAGGTAAAAGCTGATGCTTTCTATGAAGGAGTTGGTTATTACAGGAAAACACAATTCTTTGGCAATGAGTTGAAAGGGAAGCGTGTATTTCTTCGCTTTGAAGGTGTGGGCGCCAACACAGAAGTGTATGTCAACGGTAAACTTGTCGGAATGCACCGGGGAGCATACAGTGCCTTTGCTTTTGAAATTGGAACCGCATTGAAACTGGGAGCTGAGAATGAGATAATGGTAAAGGCGGATAATGCTTCACGTTCTGATGTGATTCCGGTAAATCACAATCTTTTTGGGGTTTACGGAGGTATCTATCGTCCGGTATGGCTGATTATTACTGAACAGAATAACATTACAGTTACCGATTGTGCCTCTCCGGGTGTGTATATTACTCAAAAGAATGTATCGAAACGCTCTGCCGATATCACAGTGAAAGTGAAGCTGGACAATGGAAGTCTTACTCCTGCTGACTTGGTACTCGAAAATACCATTTATACGCAGAATGGCAAGAAGGTCACTTTCCATCGCCTTCCTTTGGTACTCACTCCGCAGGGAACACAGACTTACATTTCTACCTTCAAACTGAATAAACCGCATCTGTGGCAGGGACGTAAGGACCCTTATTTATATAAGGTTATTTCCCGCTTACTGGCGGACGGAAAAGTAATTGATGAGGTGGTACAGCCATTGGGTGTTCGTAGATATGAGATTGTGCCAGGCAAAGGTTTCTACTTGAATGGTGAGAAATACCCGATGTATGGGGTAACCCGTCATCAGGATTGGTGGGGATTGGGTAGTGCGCTTACCAACAAAGAACATGATTTCGACTTGGCTCAGATTATGGATATCGGAGCGACTACTGTCCGTTTCGCCCACTATCAACAGTCGGATTACCTGTATTCCCGTTGCGATTCTTTGGGATTGGTCATCTGGGCAGAGATTCCTTTTGTGAATCGGGTGACAGGATATGAAGCCGAAAATGCACAGTCTCAGCTTCGTGAACTGATTCGTCAAAGTTTCAATCACCCTTCCATTTATGTATGGGGATTGCACAATGAAGTATACCAGCCCCACGAATATACGGCAGGACTGACACAGACTCTGCATAATCTGGCCAAGACAGAGGATCCTGACCGCTACACTGTATCTGTAAATGGTTATGGCCATGCAGAGCATCCGGTCAATCAAAATGCGGATATTCAGGGAATGAACCGCTACTTCGGATGGTATGAGAAAAAGTTGCAGGATATCGAGCCTTGGGTAAAAGGGCTGGAGGAGAAATACCCGTGGCAGAAACTGATGTTGACGGAATATGGTGCTGATGCAAATCTGGACCATCAGACAGAATATCTGGGTGATGCTCTGAACTGGGGAAAGTCTTTCTATCCGGAAACTTTTCAGACCAAGACGCATGAATACCAATGGAGTGTCATTGCAAAGCATCCCTATATCATCGCTTCTTATCTTTGGAATATGTTTGACTTTGGTGTACCGATGTGGAGCCGTGGCGGTGTACCTGCCCGTAACTTGAAGGGGTTGATCACTTTTGACCGGAAAATCAAAAAAGACTCCTATTACTGGTATAAAGCTAACTGGAGCAAAGATCCCGTACTCTACCTGACCCAGCGTCGCAACATCGACCGCGAACGAAAACATACTTCCGTCACTGTTTATTCTAACATAGGTACACCGCAAGTGTATCTTAATGGAAAAGAACTGACGGGTATACGTCAAGGCTACACGGATGTGCACTATGTCTTGGATGATGTAACCTTGGAACAAGGTAAGAATACAATTAAAACCGTTGCAACATATAATGGAAAAGAATACACTGACGAGATTGAATGGAACTATACCGGCGAAAAGAAGCGAAGTGCCGATTGGAGTGAAAACAAAGAAGAGCACGCAGGTTGGTAGATAGAATTAAGATCGTAATAATTATAAATGTGAAAATGGTATTAACTTTAAAAATCATATCATAGTGTAGAAACTATATTGGCATAGATGTATAGAATGGTAAAAAATATAAATTTTAAAACGGAAAATATGAAAAAAATTAGTCTACTATTTATTGCTTGTCTCTTTTTCTCTTCTTGCGAAAAAGAGGCATTAACAGAAAATGTGAATGCTACTTCTCCAGAAGAAGTAAAAACTCGTTCCATGTGTTCTTGTTGTAATGGTGGAAATCTTTGTATACCTAATGTCCATATTTATGGTAACTCATCTTCTGCTGATATTGTTTGGAATGCTCCTTTGAGTGAACATTCACGGTATAATATATCCTGTGATGGTGCTGATGGCTATGTTTCCAAATACTTACATGATGTTGGATCAAGTGGTTCATTGTCTTTTGATTTTCCAGATATTATGGGTGATTATAAGATAGCTTGTACGATTTCTTGTGCGGAAAATGGATGTGATTGTAGAAAGTCAGTGACATTCAAAAAAACTGCTGGAGATACCTCTGGAAGTATGGGAAGTGAAACAGAATGTTTCAAAGATTATCTGCCATATGAAGCGGAAGTAGATTGGCAAACAGGTGACCTTTTATTATATCTAACATCGGAGGGCTACGAATTACTTGAAAACACCCAAAAATATATGCAGATTGATGCTGTGGAAATATATAATCAAAAAAGGGACAATTTCGGACTTTTGCAACTGATTTACAAACAGTATGTCGATTGTCCAACAGCCCCATATGTACTTAAATTTTCCGGTTTGCCTGAAGAACCTGGTGTATATTATGAAGCGCATCTTATCAGTAGCCAGTGTGAACATAATGATTTGCATTACATTTATTTTGATTATAATAACGAATTGTCTGGCGGTATAGTATATTTACAGACATGCAAATACCATTAGATAAATTTTAAAGTTTATTCTAATTTGTTTGGGGGCTATTTTATTATGTATTAAAACCAAGAGCCTATGAATAAACGCAGTTAAATAACAAATTGTACGAATAGAAAAACTAATATTATGTTATCACTCATTTAATCTAATAATTTATGAAAATTGAAAAGTTTTATTTGTTTCTGTTAGCCTGCTTTGTCGCGATAGGAGCATATTCGCAAGATGGGCAACAGAAAATGACTGGTGATGAAAAGAGTCAGCAGCAAAGTGATGCAAAAGTTAAGATTACCGGGCAGGTCTTTGATGAGAGCGGTGAAGGAATACCTGGAGCGAATGTTACTCTTAAAAGTAATCCCACCAGTGGAACTGTCACAGATCTGGACGGTAAGTTTATTTTGATGGCTTCTCCTCAAAAGGATGTGCTGGTAGTCAGCTTTATTGGATATAACACACAAGAATTTCCACTGAAAGGGAAAACAAACGTTACCATCCAACTCTCACAAAACGTAAATGAACTGGATGCGGTGGAAATTGTGGCATTCGGAACACAAAAGAAGGAGAGTGTGATTGGTTCTATCACTACACTTTCGCCAAAGAGCCTGAGAGTGCCGAGCAGTAATATGACAACTGCATTGGCAGGTCAGGTAGCCGGTATTATTTCTTATCAGACATCAGGAGAGCCAGGGGATGACGATGCCAGCTTTTTTGTACGTGGTATCGCATCTTTCGGATTTAACACCAGTCCTTTGATTTTGATTGATAACATTGAATCTACGAGCACAGACTTAGGTCGTTTGAATCCTGATGATATCGAAAGTTTCTCAATCATGAAAGATGCCATGGCAACGGCCCTTTACGGTTCGAGAGGAGCTAATGGAGTCGTTCTAGTAAAGACAAAAGAGGGAGAGAGAGGAAAAACTAAGTTTGATGTAAGAATAGAGGGAAGTAATTCTCGTCCGACCAGTAATATTGAGTTGGCAGACCCTGTCACTTACATGAAATTGCATAATGAAGCCATCTTAACACGTGATCCTTCCGCCCCTGTCATGTATAGTGATGATAAAATAGACAGAACCGTTCCGGGATCTGGTTCTATCATTTATCCTACAAATGACTGGAGAAGGCAACTAATGAAGAACTCGACCTGGAATGGAAGAGCCAACATGAGCATCAGTGGCGGAGGAAATTCGGCTACGTATTACGTGTCTCTGCGATATACCAAAGACCAGGGTTTGCTCAACGTAGACGGCAAGAACAACTTCAACAACAATATCAATCTTCAGACTTATCAGATGAGGGCTAATGTCAACATCAATGTGACAAAAACGACCCAGGTAAGAGTAAACTTAAGTGGAATCTTTGACACTTATGAAGGTCCTATCTATTCGGGATCGGATGTTTACAAGATGGTAATGAAGTCCAATCCTGTACTTTTCCCTGCCGTATATCCTACCGATGAAGAGCATAAATATATCAAACATATTCTTTTTGGAAACAGCGATGACGGAAGTTATCTTAACCCGTATGCTGAAATGGTAAAAGGATATAAGGAATATGAGAATACGACTCTTCTTGCTACATTAGGTGTTACGCAGGACTTGAACTTTATCACCAAAGGTTTGAAATTCGAAGGCTTTTTCAACGTGTCGCGTAAGTCACATTACGACCAGACCAGGCAATATAGGCCCTATTACTATGCTTTAAGTTCTTATGATTTCATGACAGAGAAATATTCTATCGAAAACATCAATCCTGACTCCGGAACGGAATATCTTGATTTTAGTCCCGGCGACAAGACTGTCAACAACGTAATGACCATCGAGACAAGAACCAGCTATAACCAGACTTTTGGTGATCATTCTGTGGGTGGTCTTATCGTAACTCAATATATCGACAGCAAGAATCCAAACTACAAAACCTTGCAGGAGAGCTTACCTTCAAGAAACATGGGCGTGTCGGGACGTTTTACTTATGCCTATAGTGACCGCTATTTCACGGAGTTCAATTTTGGATACAATGCTTCCGAACGCTTTGATAAGAAACACAGATGGGGATTCTTTCCGTCCGTCGGTGGTGGCTGGATGATTTCGAACGAACCATTCTTCCAACCGCTCAGTTCAAAAATTACGAAATTGAAACTAAGAGCCTCATACGGTTTGGTGGGAAATGATAAGATTGGCAGAGTCGATGAGCGTTTCTTATACCTGTCTAATGTGAATATGAATGCTAGTGGAGCCTCTTTCGGATATGAAAACAAATATAGCAGACCGGGCGTAAATGTCTCGCGTTATGCTAACCCTGCCATTGGATGGGAAAAATCCCGTAAAGCTAATTTCGCATTGGAAGCTTCTTTCTACGGATTTGACCTGATAGCTGAATATTTCACAGAACATCGTACTGACATATTACAGAAAAGAGCCAGTATTCCGGCCGTAATGGGATATCAGGAAGCCGTATATGCTAACATTGGCGAGACCAAAGGACACGGTGTGGATCTTGATTTAAAGTATCAAAAGAACCTTAACAAAAACGCTTTTTTGATAGTACGCGGAAACTTAACCTATGCGCATAGTGAATATCTGAAATATGAAGATAACACGTATGATAAGGAATGGTGGAAATACAAAATAGGCTACTCGCCCAACCAGAAGTGGGGATATATTGCGGAAGGGCTATTTATAGACGATGCGGAGGTGGCCAACTCTCCTGTACAGTTTGGTGATTATAAAGCCGGAGATATCAAATACCGGGATATGAATGGAGATGGAGTAATTAATTCATTGGATCAAGTTCCTATTGGACATCCGACTAGTCCGGAAATCAACTATGGATTTGGATCAACATTTAGCTATAAAGGTTTTGACATCAATTTCCAGTTCCACGGCTCGGCGCAGTCTTCTTTCTGGATTGATTATGATAAGATGTCTCCATTCTTTAAAGATTCGAAGATGTCTCAGAAAACTAATAATCAACTAGTGAAATTTATTGCAAATAGCTATTGGTCGGAAAGTAACCGCAATCGTTATGCAACATGGCCCAGATTGTCAACCACTTCTGTTGCCAACAATAAAGAACTGAGTACATGGTTCATGAGAGACGGTTCCTTCTTACGACTGAAATTGGTTGAACTGGGATATACAGTACCTCAAAAAATTGTGAGCAAATGGGGTATGTCCAATCTGAGGCTCTATATGTCTTCTACCAATCTTTTTGTTTTGAGTAAGTTCAAGGATTGGGATGTGGAATTGGCAGGTAATGGTCTTAATTATCCGTTACAACGTGTATTCAATATTGGTGTAAATGTAAGTTTCTAAAAAGAATGGTTATGAAAAAAATCAAAATATGTATATTGTCATGTTTGTCGGTGTTTATATTGACATCATGTGAACTGAATATCGTCCCGGATAACATACCGACCATTGAAGACCATGCTTTCGCCTTGAGAAAAGAAGCGGAAAAAGTCTTGTTTACTTGCTACAGGTATATGCCTAGTGACGGAAGTCTCAAAAATAATGTAGCTTTGCTTGGTGCCGGTGATTTTTGTATTTCCGATGTTTTCCGGAGCTATTTGGGAACCAGCGCCTGGTATATAGCCCAAGGATTGCAAAAGTCCGATTCACCATATTGTGCTCAATGGGGACATTTATATGAGGGAATTGCTTATTGTAATATTCTGATTGAGAATATACATACTACACCGGATATGGATGATAGCGAAAAAAACAGATGGATCGGTGAAGTGGAATTTCTGAAAGCTTATTATCATTTCTATCTGATCAGGATGTATGGACCGATTCCTATTATGGATCGATATGTTCCGGTAAGTAGTAGTACGGAGGAAATGCATCCTTATCGGGAGACATTGGACAGTTGTTTCAATTATGTGACAGAAACTTTGGACAAGGTGATTGCTAATCCGGATGTTCCGGCTAAAATAGAGAATGAAGCTGAAGAACTGGGACGAGTGACCGTAGGTATGGCTAAAGCATTGAAAGCGAAAGTTCTGGTAACCGCTGCAAGTCCATTGTTCAATGGAAATATGGATTATGAGGTAATTGCAGATAATAGAGGTGTGAAAATCTTTAATCCGGTTAAAACGGAAGAGGAGAAGAAGCAGAAATGGGTAAAGGCTGCCGAAGCGTGTAAAGAAGCCATTACTTATCTCGAAGATTTGGGATTCGGTTTATATTATTTTGATGATCCCACTGTGGTCATGACAGAGTCCGACAAGCTGATGATGAATTTGCGAGGTGCTGTCACTGAGAAGTGGAACAAAGAAGTGGTATGGGCAAACTCTCAGTCATGGGTCGGTTCGGGTTCTTATGACAACTATCAGATACAGGCAATGCCGCGTGACTTGGTTCCCGGCAGAAATGCTAAGAATGCTACGAACAGAACCAATCTGGGTGTTTCTCTTGGACTGACTAACTCATTTTATACTAAACATGGGGTTCCTATAGAAGAAGATAAGACATGGGATTATGCTAATAGATTTGAAGTGCAGGCTCCCACGCCGGTGGAAGCTGAGCCCGGATATGAGAATACTATTATGCTGAATTATAAAACGGGAACAGTCAAATTGAATCTGGAACGTGAACACAGATATTATGCCAGCTTAGGCTTTGACGGCGGTATTTGGTTCGGACAAGGAAAGACGGGACTTTCGGGCTTGTATTCGGTGAATGCGCGTAAAGGAGGAAATGTGTCTCCCATTCCGGCAGATCACTCTCAGAACCTGACTGGTATTTGGCCTAAGAAAGTGGTTAACTACAAGACGGTCATGTCCGATGCGGCTTCCGGATTTACATCGGTCACTTATCCGTTCCCTGTTATCCGTATGGCTGATTTGTATTTGATGTATGCCGAAGCTTTAAATGAAAAAGGAGAGGATTATGCTACGGTATTGCCATGGATCGATATGGTGAGAGAACGTTCGGGACTTCAAGGCGTAAAAGAAAGTTGGGACCAATATGTAGGAAACAGCAAGTATGCTACTCAGACTGGTCTACGACAAATCATCATGCAGGAGCGTCGTATTGAGTTAGCATTTGAAGGACATTATTTTTGGGATGTCCGTCGGTGGAAAACTGCGACAACAGAATTGACACAGCCATTGACCGGTTGGAAAGTCCGTTATGGAGAAACTGATGTAGATTATTATAGTGAGAACTTAGTGCTTGTCCGGGATTTCACTCCCAAAATGTATTTCTGGCCTATTGATATCGGTGAGTTGAGAAAAGATCCTAACTTAGTTCAAAATTATGGTTGGTAAGTAATTAAAGTGACATTTGATTTATGAAAAAGATAATATACAGTAGCCTTTTAGTACTAGCCATCACATTGCTGCCTAGTGCTTGCGATAACGATAGTGATATGAATTCTCCCCATGGAAGTACGACTCCGCCTGAACAGGTAGTATTGAATGGTGTCAAAAATCTGCCGGGAAAGTCTATAATCTATTTTACACAGCCCAGTGATAAGAATTTTCTTTATATGAAGGCTGTATATATGACAGAGATAGGAGAACGTTCGACCAATGCTTCGTATTTTGCCGACTCTGTAGTGGTGGAAGGATTTGAAAAAGCTGGTGAATATAATGTGAAGTTGTATTCTGTAAGTCCGGGTGAAGCCTATTCTGAACCTCTGGAAGTAAAAATAAATCCGGAAGAGCCGCCTTATATCACTGCTTATAAGGAGATGGAAATAAAACCGGATTTTGCCGGTATCCGGATAAAGACATCCAACACCAGCAATGAGACTCTTACTTTTTATGTGTACCGGAAGGATGCTACTGGAAAATGGACGGAAGCCGGAGCTTTATATACCAAAAAGCAAGAGATTAATGAGCCCATACGTGGTATGGAAGCCGTTCCTTCAGAATTTAGTGTGGTGGTGAAGGATAGGTGGGGACATCTTTCTGAAAGTAAGGAGATATCTCTGACTCCATATTATGAAGAGGAAGTAGATAAGAAAAAAATGGGATACTTGGCCATTGGCGAATACAAAGGTTATCTGGCACCGAATGCTAATACCCCAAAGAATCTGTATGACGGAATTATTGGAAGCAATAATACTTTTATGACCCTCACAACGGCGGGATATGATTTTACCAAGCCGAGTTCGGTGACACTGGACTTAGGGAAGAAGTTTAAGCTCAGCCGTATGATTGTCTATGGAAGAAGGAATGGAACTGATTATTCATCTATATTTGACGGTCTGTATCCGAAAGAAATAGAAATTTGGGGACGAAATGATAATAATGTAACCAAGTTTGATCCGGAAAATGATGAAGGATGGGTACGGTTATATCAAGGAGTATTGCCCAGAGCCGACGGTTCTGTTATTCCGGCGGCTATTGTCCCGTTAACTGATGCTGATAAGGAACTGGCAAGAGACGGCAATGAACTCGAATTTTCCGTAGATCTGGATGCATATAGATATGTGACGTTTGTTTGTATCAAGAATTATAATGTAGGAACATCTCGTATCAATGTGGCAGAACTTACTTTCTTTGGAACACCGGAGGATAAAATAATACAGTAATCGCTATATAAAAGACAAATATTATGAAGAAATTTATATTTATATCAGTCAGCATCTTGATATTTTGTTCCATTATATCTTGCGAGTCAATGGATGCGACTTATAAGGACTTTGTTAAGGATGGTCCAATCATGTATCTTACACGATTATCGAAAGATTCAATAACCGTGCGTAATGGGTGGGAAAGAGTGTTGATTTCATTTCCGATAGTGAAAGACGGGAGATCTACAAAGATTGCTCTTGCATTGAATCAAAGTGATACTGTCAGATATGAGTTGGCCAAAAATAAGAGGACGGATATTCTTTTAGAGAATATGCGGGAGGGGTCTATCATTTTTTCCGCCTGGCTGGAAGATGATGAGTTGAATAAATCATTGGCTACAGACTTTACAGGAACCATTTATGGGACACAGTACCAGAGCTATCTGTTAAATCGTTCCATTGTTTCTAAGAGTATGCAGAGTGGTAATCTGGTCATCAAATATTCCATGTTGCTGGACAGCACATTAGTGGCATCCAGGCTAACTTGGAACAAGGGAGGAGAAGAAACAACAAAAATTTCTTATTATAATAAGGAAGGACAGGACGTTTTAGAAGATTTTACAGGCGATTCTTTTATAATGGAAACCTTGTATGCTCCGCAGGAAAACGTATTGGATAAAATCTGGTCGAAACCTGTTAAATATACGAAGTAGCCTGAGTGGTCGGCCTGATTGTATTTTAAGGATGAGAAGGTGTGTCAAAAGTAACTAAGCTCTCCTCCTTCAAGAAGGGAATTTAGTTACTTTTGACATACCCCCTTATTCTCCAAATGATAAACATGCATATATGAAAATGATACATTATAAAATCATAATTCTATTATTGCTGGCATGGAGTCCTTGGGATTTGGTTTTACCTTGTCCCTCTATTTGTACGTCTGCCTTGCAGAATGATGATTTTGATATTCTAATGAAGAAGATTCGGGATGGGGTTGCAGAAAATCCGAATATTGATAAAGCTCTGGAACTGTATGATGACGTCCAAGGATGTTTTATAGATATAGATTATGCCCGCCGGGATCGTACTAACTGGATGCCACTTATTCATGTGGATCGGTTGTATGACTTTGTATTTGCTTATACTCATCCAAAGAATTCCTATTATCAGAATGAAGATTTGTATCATAAGATAGTAAAGGGCTTGGAGTATTGGCATCATCGTAATCCACATTGTAATAACTGGTGGTATAATCAGATTGCCGAGCCGCAGAAACTCGGTATTCTGCTTATTCAGATGCGTGTTGGTAAAAGGCAGATTCCGGAAGTATTGGAGACAAAGGTCTTGCAACGTATGCGGAAGGACGGCGGACATCCTGCCAGATGGACTGGAGCCAACCGGACGGATATTGCTTTACATTGGATTTATAGAGCTTGCCTTCAGAAGAATGATGTTGACTTGAAAACGGCTGTTGAGAATGTTTATAGTCCTCTATCATATACTGTGAAAGAAGGATTTCAGCATGACAACAGCTATTTTCAGCATGGCGTGCAGCTTTATATCGGTGGTTATGGAGACGAAATACTGAAAGGAGTAACACAGGTAGCTCTATATACTAAAGGAACGAAATATGCATTGGATGATGAGAGAATACAATTTCTGAGGCATTTTATGTGCGGCACTTATTATCAGGTTATACGTGGACAATACATGCTTTTCGATGTATTGGGAAGAGGAGTGAGCCGTAATAATGCTACCCAAAAGAGTCATGCCGCCTTGTTTGCCAAACGAATGCTGGAGCTCGACCCGGCACATATTGATGAATACAATGCGATTATAGCCAGATTGGAAGGCAAGAAGTCCGCCAACTATGGAATAAAGCCGTTACACACTCATTATTTCAGAGGAGACTATGCTCTTCATGTCCGTCCCCACTATACATTTGACGTTCGTATGGTTTCCAATCGTACCATGCGATGCGAATATGGGAATGGTGAAAATCTGAAAACCTATTTTATGTCCGACGGATGTACAAACATCGTGACCGAAGGGGACGAGTACGCCCGCATCTTTCCGGTATGGAACTGGAATCGTATTCCTGGAGTGACTGCTCCTCAACTGGATACCATTCCACGAACTGTAATTGATTGGCAAACGAAGGGAACTTCCGTATTTGCAGGAGGAGTCTCTGATAGTCTTTATGGCGTATCTGTTTATTCATATTTTGATACCTATGCTGATATAAATACCGCAGCTAAAAAGTCCTGGTTCTTTTTCGATGATGAAATCATTTGTTTGGGAGCGGGGGTTAATTCGACAGCCGGTGTACCGGTATGTACTACTATCAATCAATGTTTGCTTTCGAAAAAAGAGGTCATATTGTCGCAAAGTAAGAAGCATTCAGTAGTGAAAGAAGGAGATTTCGTCTATGATTCTCCCGAATGGGTATTGCACAATGGAATTGGTTATGTCTTTCCCGCCGGCGGAAATCTCTTTTTGAGCAAGAAGATGCAGACGGGATCGTGGTACAGCATTAATCATACTGAATCTAAAAATGAGCAGCAGCAAGAGGTCTTTACTTTGGGATTTAATCATGGTTGTAATCCCCGGAATGCTACCTATGCCTATATCGTGGTGCCTGGGATTCATTCTGCCCGCAAGATGAATCACTACAGGAAGAGTCCCGTCGAAATTCTGGCGAATACGGATTCTATGCAGATAGTGAGGCATACGAAATTGGGAATATGGCAAATGGTATTTTATAAAGAGGGTACATTCCGTAACGGAGAGCTTTCTGTAAGTGTGGATAAAGCCTGTGCATTGATGATTAAGGATGGACACTGTGGTAATGCCGAACTGCATATTGCTGACCCTGGGCAGACACAATCCTGTATTAAAGTTGAATTGCTGATTCCTGAAATATCCAGCGAGCGAAAGACTGTTTTATGTGATTTTAGAAATACCGGTATCTATGCCGGTGCATCCAAAGCATATAAATTAAAAAATATATTATGAAGAAATTACTTTTGATTCTTTTTCTAAGCATAGCTTATTTATGCACGACACATGCACAATCGTTTACTAAACTCGAAGTGAAGCAATCGATGCGTAGGGTAGCCGATTGGCAGATCGGTCATTACAACAGAGCTGTTTATGGTGATCTCAACTGGGTGAATGCCACCTTTTTCCTGGGACTTGCTTATTGGGCAGAAATCGCCGAGAGGGACGATCAGGATGATTTCTATTATAAATGGCTGACCCGCCTGGGAAGTCGTAACTATTGGCAGGTAGATAAACGGATGTATCATGCAGATGATATTTGTATTGCTCAAACCTATCTGTATCTGTACGAAAAGTACAAGCAAAAGGACATGATTGTTCCTACTCTGGCGCGTACGGAGTGGGTGGTCGCCAATCCTCCTTCGGGTTCGTTTCAGTTGACTTACGGAGATGCCACGACATTAGAACACTGGACTTGGTGTGATGCTCTTTTCATGGCACCCCCCGTTTATCTGAAACTCTATAATATCACTGGTGATAAGAAATTCATTCGCTTTATGGATAAAGAGTACAAAGCGACTTACGAGTTCCTGTTCGATAAAGAAGAAAATCTCTTCTACCGTGACCACCGTTATTTTGATATGAAAGAGAGTAATGGTGCCAAAGTCTTTTGGGGACGGGGCAATGGCTGGGTGCTTGGCGGACTGGTAGAAATGCTACGTGAACTGCCTGCCAAGAGCAAATATCGTCCGTTCTATCAGGAACTGTTTCAGAAACTCTGTTACCGCATCGCTAATTTACAAAGTTACGACGGTTTTTGGCGTGCAAGTCTGCTTGACCCGGACGCTTATCCATCACCTGAAACAAGCTGTAGCGGTTTCTTCGTATATGCTCTTGCCTATGGACTGAACGAAGGACTTTTACCAAAGGAAAAGTTCCTGCCTGTAGTAGAGAAAGGATGGAAAGCACTGCTTTCTGCAGTAGAAGAAAACGGTAAACTGGGATATGTACAACCTATCGGTGCCGACCCAAAGAAAGTGACCCGCAATATGACAGAAGTATACGGACCGGGTGCTTTCCTGCTTGCCGGAACAGAAATGTATCGTATGGCAAAGGATGCTCCGAAGCAGAATGCTACTATCCCGCAGAACCGTATTCAGGAAATTGCAGCTATGCTTCCCGATCGACCGCAGGGGATAGGAACGTCTTATAAAGACAGGACTTTCTGGAATAAGATAAAAGAGAGTGACGACGCTAAACAACTTCTGGAAAAGGAAGCTCCTGCTTTGTTAAAGCAGGGGATGCCCCCTTTTGTCGATTCACTGTACCTGCATTTGAATAAGACGAACGTTCGTTTGCCTGGAGAGAATATGATGAATGCCCGTTATCAATATCTGTACAGGCTGACTTTGGCTGAATGCCTTGAAAATAAGAGGCGTTATGTCCCTGCCATCGAAAAAGCTCTGGTGGCTCTTTGCAGTCAGAAGCCTTGGTCTATTCCTGCCCACGACCGCGGTCTGAAGAATTATAAAGGAACGGATTATTATGTAGACTTGGTGGTTGCTACTGCCGGAAACGGTATTGCTCAGTGTGTTACCATGCTGGACGATCGTCTGTCGCCGGAGGTAAGGGCACGGGTGCAGTGTGCTTTCCGTGAGAAGGTTTTCCGTCCGGTCTACCGTTGTCTGGAAGAGACAAAACCATTTTGGTGGTTCACCGCTACCAATAACTGGAACTCTGTGTGTCTGGCGGGTGTTACCGGTGCGGCTCTTGCCTTGTTGCCCGATAAGGAGGAACGTGCTTACTTTGTTGCGGCAGCCGAAAAGTATAACGTGTATGGAATGAAGGGGTACGCTGACGACGGCTACTGTAGTGAAGGTGTAGGTTATTATAATTATGGTTTCTGTGCCTACATTCTGTTGCGTGAAGAAGTATACCGGGCAACGCAGGGAAAGATCGACTTCTTTCAGACTCCCAAGTTTGTCCGTATCGCCCGGTATGGGAAGAAGATACAGATGAATGAAGGAGTGTGCCCCGCCTATTCGGATTGTCGCATCGGGTTGTCGCCGGACAAGTTTATTCTCAGTTACTGCGACCGGGCGCTGGGTATTACTTCTGCAGAAGAACAGCCTGTTTTACCCAAAGGAAACAACTTGTCCCTTCACCTTCTCGAACTTTTCACAAGTCAGGTTGCAAAGGTTGGAATGACAGACGGAATCCGTCAGGTATTGCAGGAAGAGTCGGATGCTTTGCGCGCTTATTATGAGCAGGCAGGTATTTTGATTGCTCGTCCTGCCGGTGGAACTTCCTGTCGTCTGGCCATATCAGCCAAGGGCGGAACCAATGCGGAGAATCATAACCACAATGATGTCGGTTCTTATGCCGTAGCTTTGGGAAGTGAAACGATGGTTGGCGATCAGGGTGGTCCGAACTCCTATCCCGGTGATTACTTTAACGGAGACGCTCCTCAGAAATATAAGATAAAAGGATCATTCGGTCATCCGGTTCCTGTAGTAGACGGACGAACACAGTCCTCGGGTGGCAAAGCGAAAGGCGTTGTGCTACAGAAAGAATTTACGAACGAAAAAGATGTATTCAGTATTGACTATACCTCTGCCTATTCCACCCCCAATTTGGATAAGCTCATTCGTACTTTCGTTTACGACCGCCAGGGTGAAGGCAACTTTACAGTTGGCGATGAATTTACAGCGAAAACACCGATCCGATTCGAAACAGCCATAACGACACGAGCCGACTGGAAAATCCTGGACGATACACATCTTCTGCTGGCTACTGATTCCGAACAGATGATTGTAGCTATTGAGGCATCCGGTAAAGTGGCGTTTACTTCCGAAACGATTGAAGTGAACTCTCCGGCATATACACGTATCGGGATTGCATTGAAAAATCAGTCGAAGGAAGGATATATCCGATTGAAGATGTACACAAAATAAGTCTGTGTATTAGATATATGAAGTATTTATAGGGCATATATGCCCAGCGTGCAGGACATATATGTCCAACGTGCAGGAGATAGTTACCCTGCACATTGGCTATATATGTCCTGCAATCAGATTATAGTTGCCCTGCAAACGGGGGAAGAAGGTACTATCTTTATCTTCTTGTTTTTATTCTTGCTACTTTCGCTTAAACTGTCTATTTTTGAGGCTGCATTTCCATACTTGAATACGAGTACCTCATTATTAATAGAATAAAACAATGAAAAACAGGTTTCTGATCATATGCACAGTTTTGTTTCTCTCCTCTTGTTTGGCGTATGGACAAGAGCAAGCATCTGTAACAAATGACTTTTCTGAAAATAAACAAGGTTGTATTCAGCATCCCTGGCAAGGCAAGAAAGTAGGATACATCGGAGATTCCATCACAGACCCGAATTGCTACGGTGATAATATAAAGAAGTACTGGGACTTTCTGAAAGAATGGCTGGGGATCACTCCTTTTGTTTACGGCATTAGTGGAAGGCAGTGGGATGATGTACCCCGTCAGGCGGAAAAGCTGAAGAAAGAACATGGCGGAGAAGTCGATGCTATCCTGGTTTTTATGGGGACAAACGATTATAATAGTAGTGTGCCTATCGGTGAGTGGTTTACGGAACAAGAAGAGCAAGTGCTGTCTGCTCACGGTGAGATGAAGAAGATGGTGACGCGGAAAAAGCGTACGCCTGTCATGACTCAAGACACTTATAGAGGTCGTATTAATATAGGAATCACTCAACTGAAGAAACTTTTCCCGGATAAGCAGATCGTTCTGCTGACTCCTTTGCATCGTTCGTTGGCTAACTTCGGCGATAAGAATGTCCAGCCGGATGAAAGCTATCAGAATGGTTGCGGAGAATATATAGATGCTTATGTGCAGGCTATTAAGGAGGCAGGAAATATATGGGGAATACCTGTCATAGACTTTAATGCAGTGACAGGTATGAATCCGATGGTTGAAGAACAGCTTATTTATTTCTATGATGCCGGCTATGACCGTTTGCATCCCGACACCAAAGGGCAGGAGCGTATGGCACGCACTTTGATGTATCAGTTACTTGCGTTACCGGCAACTTTTTAAATATTCGGTAGGTGACATTCCGTACTCGTCTTTAAAGCATTGGCGATAGTAAGAAACATTGTTGAAACCTGTCATGTAGGCGGCTTCCGAGATATTGTATGTTCCTGTTAGCAGCAATTGCAAACTGTTCTTGAGTCTTACTTTACGGATAAATTCATTGGCGGATATCCCGGTCAATGCTTTCACTTTCCGGTAGAAGGTGGAATGGCTCATTCCTATTTTGCTTGTCATGAAAGGAATATCAAGTTCTGCATCCAGATTTTCTTCGATGATGTGAGTTAGTTTTTCAAGAAACTCTCTGTCGAGTTTGTTGAGTTCTATAGGTTCCATAGGCTCCTGTAAGGCTTTGGGCTCTAGCTCCTGTGTATGGGCTGTTATTTGCTGTGCCAGTTTCTTGCGGGATTCCAGTAGATTATGGATACGGCTGTTAAGTAATTTGGCACTGAACGGTTTTGTCAGATAAGAATCGGCTCCACTATCGTAACCTTCTTCTTTGTCCTGAATGGAATCTTTGGCTGTCAGCAGGATTACAGGGATATGACTGGTGCGCATATCTTCCTTTATGGAGCGACAGAGCTCAATACCATCCATGACAGGCATCATGATGTCACTGATAATAATATTGGGAATATATTTCTGTGCCAGTTCCCATCCTTCCTTACCATTGATGGCGGTTATGACTTGATAATTAGCGTGAAAGGAAGAAGCGATGTATTCACGGATATCATCGTTATCCTCTACTGCGAGTATGATAGGGCGGGTATCTGTTTCTTCTTTGCTATCCTCCGTGTCTACATCATTTTCTGTCATATTGAGTGGCTCTTCTCCCTCTTCTTTGTGTAAGGCATCAGGATATGTGTTCTCAGTCAGGATGCGGAAAGTAAAAGACGTTCCTTTTCCGGTTTCGCTTTTTACGTTTAAAATACCTTGATGGAGCTCTGCCAGTGATTTTACCAGTGCGAGTCCGATACCGGTTCCGGATGCTTGATGCTTGCCTTTGGCTTGATAGTAGCGATCGAATATATGTGGAAGGGCTTCGGAGTCTATTCCATATCCGGTGTCGCTGACTTCTATTTCTGTGTATAAATTATTCTCCTCGGTGATAGTGCGAAGTGCAAGTCTGATATCACCTTCTGGTGTATATTTTATAGCATTGGATAGCAGATTATTAACGATACTCGTAATCATGTCTGTATCAAAATAGAGTTGGGTCTTCTCTGTTTCAATATCAATGTGGAATGTTACTTTTTTGTTTTGATTCAGTTCCTTATAGCGTAATCCAATTTCAGTGATCAGATTGGCAAGATTACTTTTGCTGACTGTTAATTGTCGGTTTTGAGTTTCGGTTTTACGAAACTCAAGTAACTCGTTAATCAGGTTTAACAGGCGAATAGCACTGCTATGGATGATGCTGATCTTTTGATTATAACGTGGAGACAGATCGGGGTCGTTCAGCAAATCTTCCAAAGGGCCCAGAATCAGTGTCAATGGAGTCCGTAGTTCATGAGTGACATTGGTATAGAATCGTAGCCGTTCATTGTTTAGTTCTTGTTTGTTCTGGCTGTTTTTCCTTTCCAGTTCAAGAGAGCTTTCCAGGTTTAACTTGCGTTTATAGGTGCGGAGAGATAAATATATGGCGATGCATATAATAATGAAATAAAACAGTTTGGCATACCATGTAAGCCAAAAGGGAGGGTGGATATGTACTGTCATGGAGGCGATATGCCCTTCATCCCAATCCTGATTTTTCAGTTTCGCTTTTACTTTGAAAGTATATTCTCCGGGAGCAATATTACGGAATGTAACCTGATTCTCTCCTTGGGTGTTGGCCCATACATTTTCTAATCCTTCTATCATATAGGCATATTCTACCAGCTGGCTTTGAGAGTAGTCGGGGACTGTGAATGAGATTCGGAAAGAATTCTGATTATAAGGCAAATCAATGTTTCCGTTAGTTGTAGGAATTAAAACTCCGGCGTTGTGGCTTTCTATCTGTCTGTTGAATCCTTTACATTCGGTAATTTGTACGGGAGCTACCTGATGTTCGGTTATCAGTTCTTTAGGATCAAAGTAACAGACTCCGTTTAATGAGCCAAAATAAAGTATTCCGTCTTCGGTGGAGCAGGCTGATCCTTCTATAAAGTTACCTGCCGGTATGCCATCGTGATGATTATAGTTTTCGAATAATTGTTTTTTCGAATTCCAGCGAGAAATGCCGTCATTGGTACTTATCCAGATATTGCCTGCTTTATCTTCCTGAATGGCGCGGACAAAATTATCATCCAGACCATGCATGGAGTTATATGCCTCAAAGTGTTCCGGTTGCATCGTGTTCTTAATATGCGCAATCCCGTTACGTGTTGCAACCCACACTTCTCCTTGGGAGTTGAGGTAGAGTTGGTTGATTGCGTTGGAGCAGAAGCCATTATCTGTATTGAGTCGCATTGTTAACTTATTGTCTTTGTCAAAGATGGAAATGCCTCCTCCGTATGTTCCGATCCATAATTTCCCTTGGCGATCACGAAGGATGCCATATACGGAACGGGCATAAAGTTGATTGGTGATTTCTTCTGCGACACGAGCTGTACCGTTTTCATAAATATATACGCCATATTCAGCACCTATCAGCATGGTACCATCGGAGTCTTCAAAGAAGGTGATGATATCAATGTTGTCCATACCTAATGGAATGCGTTCAATTCGGTTCGTTTTTGTATTCAGCTTCAACAGGCCGTCATCATAAATCCCCAGTAAGAATGTTTGTTTCTGATCACTTCTGAGGGAAAATACTTGCCCGTAAGGTCTGCTGAGGAACGGAGTAATATTTAGAGTTTTCGTGAGCTGATAGTCTTTGAATATTGCGACTTCATTTTCGCTCCCGACCCATACTTGTCCTTCTTTGTCCGTGCTGATTCCCCATACCGGTTTGTTTTTTAGCGTTTTTCCTTTTTCTGTAGTATAAGGAAGCGTATGGAATACAGGCTTCGTGTGACTGATGAAGTTTATGCCGCTGCTATAGTTACCAATCCAGATATTACCAAAAGAGTCTTGCAGCAGGCTTCTTATATTGCTGGATGAAAGTCCGCTTTCATCATTGGATGCGGAGATATTGGTGAATTTCACACTCTTCGGATTCATGAAGGTGATGTTGTGCAAATCGAGTATGCTGATTCCTCCTATATCTGCCCCTATCCATAGTGTTCCGTCGTTCATCTCCTTGATGCAATAAATATGGTCTGCTATCAGAGAATGCGGATTACCGAACTCATGTTTGAAAGTGAGAAATTCCTCTGTTTGAGAATTGAATAAGGCAAGTCCCTGATTGGTTCCAATCCATATATTTCCGGAATGATCAATATAGATACAGTATACACTGTTGCCCGGCAGACTTTTGGGATTGTGCGGATCATTGCGATAGTTCTTGCAGGTTTTACTCTTTAAATCAATAATACTTAGTCCTCCTTGGGCGTGTCCTATGTACAGGCTTCCATGACCATTATCGAAGGAGCACCAGCTTGAATCGTATAAATCCTTAATATTTTTGTGGGAGAAGGGTGAGAATTGCTTCGTCTGTTTATTGTAATATATAGTTCCGCCATAGTGGTTGGTGATCCATATCCCCTTATTATCGGCCGAATGTGCCAGCGCAACAATATTGCTGGCTATGCTGTCTGCTATATTATTGGTGAATTGATAAGTAGAACAGTCAAGTTTGCTCAGTCCGTCCTTGAGTCCGATCCATAGAGCATTCTCTTCTTCGTCATATAGCAGGGCATTTAATGCGTTGCTGATGATCCCGGAATCATTATCCTTGTAAGTAGTAAAGTTCCGTCCGTCAAACCGACTCAGTCCGGATTCTGTTGCAATCCAGATATATCCTTGTTTATCTTGTGTGATATTGGTCACATAATTGTTGGATAGGCCGTCTTCTACTCCAAGATGTTTAAGGAGATAAGGCTGTGCATAGCTGTCATAATAACCCAGCAGTAGGTAAGCTATGAGTATAAAGTACATTCTTTGCATATACGTTATCATATAAGGTGATCTTTAAGACAAAAATACAATAAAAAAATGGTAAAAACCAGATGGAGATATGTTGTATGCAATGATGAACAGGAAACCGTACTGCTATCCCTTTATTAGGCTATCCCATTGACAATAAGCTAATTAATGTAATGTATCGTGAATCGTTCATGCCGATTTCCCCTGGTCTATTGCCTAATTTACCTCCTATTTTTGCCCGATTTACCTCTTATAATTCTAGTGGAATACCTCTAATTTTGTCTCGTTCTCTTTGAGGGGAGACATCAGGATAG
>ERZ832522.2247-NODE-2247-length-23997-cov-17.955852_pt1 | contig 23997 bp, 23 predicted proteins | sample MGYA00519951_ERZ832522 | MGnify/ENA primary metagenome ERZ832522 (study PRJEB31850, sample SAMEA3708728) | human gut metagenome | biome: human gut; feature: human-associated habitat; material: faeces | place: China | collected 2014 ... | reverse complement strand
TAGCTTAGTTTCCTCTTCTTCATCTTCTCTTCCAGATGTTTTTACATTATATTTTTCAATTAAAAATTTAAATACCAAATAATATATTCCTATAAAAACTACTCCAATTGCTAATTGTGTAAACATTACTCCTGAGTGATTTTTCATGAGAGGTAACCAGTTAAGTGCTGCTATTTCTATAATTCCCGAACCCATATTTCCAACTACCCCAAAAGCATACATTACAGCTGCCATAGTTGCCGCTAGTACTGCATGAACTACAAATAAAAATGGTGCTATAAATAAGAATGTAAATTCTAATGGTTCTGTTATTCCTACAAGTGCTGCTGTTAATGCTGCTGGAATTAATAACCCTGATACAATTTTTTTCTTTTCTGGACGAGCTGTTTTATACATAGCTAGTGCTATTCCAATACATCCAAAAATTTTACTATTACCATGTAAAGCAAATCCTCCTTGTGGAAATAACTCTTTTAATGGTTGAGTTGAGTTTGCAAAATTTAACAAATTTTCTGCCCAAGCTACTTGAATACCTGTATCAACTACTGCTGGTCCAAATATAAAAGGTCCATAAATAAAATGGTGTAAACCTGTTGGAATTAATATTCTTTCTAAAAAAGTATATAACCAAACTCCAAATGTTCCAGATGTAACCATTAAAGCTTGTAATGATGAAATTCCCATTTGAATTTTTGGCCAAACAAGACATGTTATGTAAGCACAAGGTATCATTACTACAAAAGCTATCGCACTTACTAATGTTGTTCCTTGGAAAGTTCCTAGAAAATCTGGTAATTTTGTATCAAAAAACTTATTATGAATATATATTGTTATTCCTGAAATTACTATTGCTCCTACAATACTTGTGTCTAATGTTTTTATTCCTGCAATTGTAGTAAGTCCACTAACTCCTCCTACATTTTGTGTAAAATCAACCCCAAAACTTGGTCCCCAAAATGTTAAAATTGCACTGATAAAATAGTTGTAAGTTAAATATGTTGCTAAAACTGCTAAACAAGCTCTAGGATGTGCTTTTTTAGCAAGTCCTATTGGTAACCCTATAGCAAATATTAAAGGTAATTGTCTAAATACAGTCCATCCTCCCTCTTCAATAACTGTAATCATTTTATAAAAAGTCCCATTTGTATTAGCAAGTTCTCCTACAAAATCTGGATTTTTTAAAATGATTGTTAAAGCTACTACTAACCCTGCAAAAGGAAATAGCAATACTGGTGCAAATAATGCTCCTCCTAATCTTTGAAAATGTTTTAACATATTCCCAACCTCCATCTTTTAACTTCAATGTGATTATACATTATTTTTAATCCTATTTCAATACTTTAAAGATTAAAAAAACACATTATAATTTAGGTAACATGTTATGTTTTTATGAGAAAAGAAAAAATTATTGATAAAAATTTCTCTTTTATCTTTAATTTTCCTGTCCCCATTTATGCATAAGATTTAAAATCTCCATTAATCCCATTCCTTTTTCTGTTATTGAATACTCTACTTTAGGTGGTACTTGAGGATATTCTTTTCTAATAATTAAATTATCATCTGCCAATTCTTTTAGTTGTTGAGCTAACATCTTATGAGTAATCCCATCTAATTTTCTTTTTAATTCTCCATATCTATGTATCCCCTCTGTTCCTAGATGCCAAAGAATTATTGGCTTCCATTTTCCACCCATAAAAGATAATGTATATTCTATTGAACACTTATATTTATTTTTTCTTTCTAAATCAATCATAACAACTCCTTACTTACTTTTTAGATAGTATATTACTAAAAAGTGCATACTTAACTTTTTTATAGAAATATTATATGCTATATTCATGCACTGTACTACTTATTTTTTAGGAGGTAAATGTGATGGCCAATGAGCGATGGAATTCTCCATTTTCCCATACAATTGCATTTGTACTGTTTAAGGAGCACTTCATCGAACTAAACAATATATACTGGGCACATGTTCCGGCGGCCAGCACAATTGAGAAGAAAGCCTTGGAAGCGCTAAAATCTAAAGACGCAGATCCTAAGCTCTACTTTTTGATTCCAGACAAAGATGACCGTCGAATGGCCCCAACATACAGCCAATGGAGATATTTCTATCGAGAGTTTTCAAACTATACTCGACTAAATATGTTAATGCTCTTAAGTTCGTGTTTTGAAACATATCTTCGCACAATTGTTTCCCTTTCATTGGAATCTAAACCTGGAATCATCATTAAAGCACCTGATGCTGTTGACGGCTGGTTCCTATTTCGAAAGAATAGTGACTATGGGAATTATGGAAGCAAAGATTATCAGTTTTTAGAGGAAATCGGCTCTGTCTGCCAAGGCGATTGGAATTCACGTGCAAATGCATATATAAAATATTTTGGAAATGTTCCACTTTCGGCAATGGAACTCTCTGAGTTAGATGATCTTCGGCAGAAAAGAAATTTGGTTGGACACTATTTTGGACGCGAAAAACAGAAATATGAGGCCCCCTTGTTTTTCGAGCCGAGTCCAGTTGAGCGTATCTCTCATGATAAGCTCATTAAATATTTTAATATTGTTTATGAAGCTGCGGTAAAAATTGACAGACACCTTCATCAGGACTACATTGGCTCATACGATGTTATGAAGTATTTTTACATACATTCTGTGAACAAAGATACCATCGACAATTCCGCTGGTGCTCGAGCGAAAGAATTGCAAAAACTCCTTGGTGGTTTAGGATTTTCGCCTGTTGGGACAGAGTATTATAGAAATATTGTTACTTACACATTGATTGAGAATGAAGATGATACCTGTAGATATAACCGAAAAGCGTGTATCACTACAATTCGGCAGAGATTGAGAGAGTCGAATGTATCTTTACTAAGAGAAGGGCATCCGATTGCTTTTTCTAAGTATCACTTCCAACTTTTTTCAAACATCTTTGCTTTCCGTGGAAATTCTGAGTACTGCAAAAAACATGTGCGCAGAGGTAAGACCGAGTTTTTTTATTCGACAAAGGCTATCGATCTTACCCCACTCTCTCAAACGGTATCACCTTGCACCGGCTCTCCTCCGGCGGGTCAGGCGGCTCGGGTTCCGGCTTGGCCGTGGCCGTTTCCATAAAGCCGCCAATCTTCTCCGCCGCACCTCTCTGCATCTCGTTGGTGATGTGCGTATAGCTCCAGGAAGAACATGGGCAGGACGCCGTATTTCTCCGCCTCCCGGAGATACACACCCAGATTCTCCGGCGGGATGATGGTCATCTCCCTGTGCTCTTTGCGCGGGATGCGGCAGTTGTCGCAGGGGTTGTACGGGATGATCCGCTCCTTGACCGCCTGCTTCAGCGCCGAGGAGAGCACCATGTGGATGCGCCGGACCGTGCTGCCGGACAGGGCCGTGTTGGTCTGCGATTCAAACCGCTGCACCCGCCCGCGGGCCTTGGAATCGTTGTACATCTGCTGGATCTGGATGGCGGTGAGCCGCTTGAGCTTGACCATTCCGATGGCCGGCACGATGTGGTTCTCAATGATATTCGCGTAGGTCTTGGCGGTGTTGGGGCGGATCACCGGCTTGCTGTAGGTCTCAAACCACAGCCTGCACCACTCCGCCACGGTGTAGTCCTCGTTGTGATTCATCGGGATGCCCCGGTTGTCCCGGATGGCCCGGTCCAGCTTCTCCTTGCACTCGGCCTGTGTCTTGGCGGACACGCTTTTCTGGATGGCCCGGCCGGTGATGGGGTCGATCCCCAGGGTGTATCTGCCTTCCCAGCGGCCGTTGGGCTTTCTGCGGATGCTGCCCTCGCCGTTTGCTCGTTTCTTTGCCATTTTTCATCCCTCCTTGGCAACACAAACAAATACCACAGAATCCCGGGAATAGCTACTAAAATATTTCTGTCTTTCTGGCCGCCTGCTCCTCGATCCACGCCATGAGCTTGTCCCGGGGGACGATGATGCGGCTACCCAGGGTGATGGTGGGAAAGTCCTTTCGGTGAGCTACCTCGTAGGCGTGGGCCAGCCCGATGCCCAGCACATCGGCCACATCCTGCACGGTCAGCATCAGGGGGAGTTCATTGAAAGAGTTATACTTGGATCGTTTCATCGGATTCCTTTCTACCCTTCCCGCGGAAGGGATTTTATTCCTTGTTTTGCGGCCCATTTGCTGCGCCGCTCACATGGTCATTTCGGGCTGCTGTTCCTCATGGTCGTCCGGCTTGTGGCCCTGAGCGATCTTCTTCTCCCGCAGCTTTCTGAGCCGCTTGCGGTCGATCTGGATACCGCCGGGGCGGGATCTGGGCAGGGAGTTGTCCTGGAAGATCCGGCTCATGTGGTAAAGCAGCCGGGTCACCGCCAGCATTACATCAGGCGGGCGCTGTTCCTCCCTGTGGTCCAGAAGGTACCGGGCGTATTCGTTCCCCTGCTCCGCCGACCGGGTCAGCCATTGAACGGCCTGCTCCTCATCCCGAGGCACTTCCTTTCCTGTGAGGTACAGCTTGCCCAGCAGATACTGGGCGTAGGGGTTTCCGCCCTCGGCGGAACGGGTGAACCACTCCACCGCAGCCGCTGTATCCTGTGGCGCAATCTCGCCGCAGAGCAGCTCTTTGCCCAGGCGGTACATGGCCCAGCTGTTTCCGCCTGCCGCGGCAGTGCGCAGCCAGTCCATGCCCCGCGCGTTGTCCCGCACCTCCAGATCATCAGAAAGAAACAGCTTGGCGAGGGCGTACTGCGCCACCAGATGCCCCTGCCGGGCGGCCTGCTCGAACCAATACCGGGCGTTCACCCCATCGGGAATCAGCAGAGGGCCGTCCCGCCAGAGCTTGCCCAGCAGGTATTGGGAGTAGCAATCTCCGCCCTTCGCCAGCTTCTCCAGCTCCGATACCGCGCCGCTCCACTCCTCCATCGTCAGCTCTTCATTGCGGATGACCTCCCGCAGCGTCCAGTACGTATAAGGCGCATTTTGGAACTGCTCCGGCTCGTCCCGCTGGCAAATGTCCTGATCCTCGAAGGTAATCTGGCCCAGCCGCAGCCGCTCCCCTTCCCGGATGACAGCGTTTTTGATCTGCCGGAACTCTTTCTCCTGGGACAGCTTTTTCCGTTCTCTGGTTTTGTCCTGGTAGTAGCCATCCACCTTTCCCTGGAGCAAGAGCCACTGGTCGTAGCACTGACTCACCACAGGGAGCCGCTCCATCTGGTCCACGATCTCGTTTACCAGCCCCTTGAGCCGCTTGGGAAGGTAGCCGTAGGACTTCTTTCCCTTGACTGTCCCCAGCCCCGCCGCCAGCTCCTGCATGAGCCGCTCGGCCTCCGGGTGGTCGCACAGGCCGTCCCGCATCGCCTGCACCAGCTCCAGCATGGACCGCCGCGCCTGCCGCACCAGCTCGTCCCGGGACTCCGACTTCTGCTCGTAGAGGTGGAGCATCTCGTCCCGGAAGATGTCGTTGGTCAGCCTGGACTTGATCTGACGGATGCCCTCTTTGGAGAGGTAGGCTTGTTCAGGTTTAGCCGACCAGGCCATCATGTGGATGTGTGGATGCTCGCCCTCGTCGTGGAAGGCTGCATACCAGCGGAAGTCCGCGGGCGGTATCTTCATCGCCGCCGCGATCTCGTTGCGGTGGGCGCGGATGAGATTTCTCCACGCCGCGGCGTTGTCGAAGCCCAGACGCGCCGCGTCCTCCCGCTTGAGAGAGATAATGTGCGTCCACACGTTTCCGATGTACTGCTCCAGTTCTGCCATCGCTTTTTCCAGCGACACCCCGTCGTTGTCGCCGAACAGCCCGTGGGAACCCAGCCGCTCGGCCCGGGGCCGGGTGGCGATATACTTCATATACTGCTCCGACTGACGGAGCGCATCCCAGTTGGATTCCAGCGCCAGGGTGATGAACGCGGAGGCCGCCGCCTTGGTGGGCTTGGCCTGGTAGCTCTCATACTCGTAGAGGCTTTTGGTGTCGGGGAAGTCCTTCACCAGCTTGGCGATGAGCTGCTCCTGCTTGCGCGTGGGCGGACGGTCATCCGGAAGAATCTCTACCCGCTCCCGGGTTGCGATGTAGCGGAGGTAGCCCGCCGCGCCGCCGGTGCTTTTGATGTAGGGACTTTTCAGGATCAGTCTTGCCATTCGTCACCACCCCAGTCCAGCTCCCCGGCAGAGCGTGCGCGCTTCTCCAGAGAGATGAGACCGTTGGTGGCTTTCACGTTTCGGACACTCTGCGCCCGTCTACGCTTCAGATCATCCCGGTCTACCTCCACCGCATCTGCGATGATCCCGATGAGCAGATCCAGCTCCACCTCCCGGGTGAACTCCCGCCTGGCGATGAGGTCCTCCAGCCGGCCCAGCCTGCCGTCCAGTGCGGCCAGCAGCGCCGTGGGCAGCAGGGACTGCGCATCCTGCATCTCCAGATAGTCCACATAAAAGTTGACGGTCTTTTCCACGAACTCATTTTTGCTCCGGCAGTTGTCCGCGGCGTACCACTGCTCCAGCCTGCGGCTGGTCTCCGGCTTCATCCGCAGCGGGAGCCGCTCCTTCGTTTCGTTACCCATAAAATCCTCCTTTCTTCCAACAGACATCGGCAAAAAGCCTGCAGCACAGGGCTTTTGAGGAAAGCTGACGCCAACGGCCTATTTTCTGCCCGTCAAAGACGCCAGCCTACGCTCCCCGAAACTGCCCGCACTGCGGGCAGACGTGACCGGCCGGGCGGCGCTTGCGGCGCCAGGGTTTTATCCTGCTTTTTCCTTCGTCCCCGCTTTTTCTTCCATCCCCGGAAGCGATTCAGAAGCCAGCTCTGGAAACGCCCCCGAAAGCGGCCCAAATCCGCTCTCCACGCCCGAGGGGGTATCCAGCCCCGCAGGTTTGCCCAAAGGCGCACACAGGGCGTTCTGTGGGCTTCTGCGGGAGGATTCCGCCAGACGCTCCGCCACTCTCTGACGGGCGGAATCCTCCTCCAGCTGCCGGAACTGCCGCTCATAGAACGATTCCACCGCCGCCTGGATGGGGCAGATGGTGTAGAGCAGGTTTCCATTGAGCGGCCTGCCGTCCTTGCTCCGTATCATGGTCGGCTCGGTGCGGATAAGACCTTTCTCCTCCAGACTGCGCACATACTTGCTGACTGTGTTTTCGCACATCCCCAGCGCCTTGCCGATGGTCTTGTAGCTGGGCCAGCACTGATAGGTTTCTCTGTCCTCGATGCTCAGCAGATAGCAGTAGATCGAGATCTCCGGGTGATTGAGACCGATGTGAAATACTTCGTTGGGAACCAGAAAATAGTTTTTGTTGGGATCGCGTTTGGGCCACTGCCGGAACTTCATACAGCACCTCCTGTCCTTTCTTCGTTTGCAGCACGAACATCATCCTCCATACACCGTCCGGTCATTCAGACACGGGCATCACCTCACCGAAGAGCAGTTGTGTATTCTCGATTGACCGTTCCTCAAAATTCATTTTGAAAATACCCCCTCACTACTTAGCCGAGCCATATAGCGGGCTGACATAAAATTGACAGAAAAAGAGCGCCTGCCATTCAGCAGACGCTCTCGTCCTGATGTAAGTGTATCAAGTTGTTTTGGACCGCAGGCGACAGATCCCGTCTGCTTCATCCCGCTCTTTCAGAAGCTGCGCCAGAGCAGTCAGAAGTTTCTTTTGCAGATAGTCGACGCTGCCGCGGTTCAGCTGATGGGCTTCCGCGTACTTGCGGATAGACAGGCCGTTCACGAACCGCTCCTGGAAGTACGCTTGGTGATCCTGCAGCACCGTCTTCAGCGAGTTGTCCAGAAACTGTATATCCTCTTTCAGTTTGGCAAAGTCACTTCGGGTGATAGCGGCATACCGCTTCTCGTTCATGCAGAGACGATACTTGGCCGAATCGAAACGATAGTTCTCGCAGAGGTCTTTGGCGTATGTGAGGTAGGTAGGCGCAGTTTGATAGACGCGGGAGTCGTATTCCGCATCCCGCTCCGCGCTCTTTTTTCGGATCGGCCCGCGCATACCGTCCTCGGCAAGATTGGAGATGACTGCCTCGGTGATCTTCATATTGGTGACCCGCTTGTACCTGGCCTTCCGCTCGCCGTTCACCTCCACGAACGCGCAGAAGGATTTCTTGCTCAACGTGAAGTACTGCGGAACCTCAGAAAAAGAATAGGAGCGCAGGATGACCGTCTCCTCACCGGTTTCAGCATCCTCAGCCGCCGTGACCAGATAGATGAGCTTGCCGTCATACCGCCGGTAGTACCCTGCCCGGATTTTTCTTTCTGCCATCTGGTCACCTCATCTTTCTGTATACGCTTTCGGACACTGTTTGGTCATTGCAATTTTGCAACAATCATTTGCTCCATCTTCGAGGAATCTTTCGTCTCAAATAGATCATTTATACTTTGATGTTTTGGCGCTGGCCAGTGCCGTTACATAATCATTGACGCAACCTGCACAAAGGACGGGAAAGAAATAATTAAAGAGTCGTAGCGTATTAGTAAGCAAAACATTCCATATAAGACCGAACCAGCTCTCCACGGTGATAATACTCAATTTCAATTTCTCTTCTCCTATAATTGATTTCATAATACACGCCTAAAGTGTAGCGGCAAACATGTTCCGGCAAATTGTGATTCCATGCCCACACATCATCAAAGGAATCCTTTGTAAGAGCCATAAGACGTTCGCGGTCTGCCTGTTTTTCCTCTGGCCGGCGAGTGGATTTTTTCATTTCAATAGCAATCAAATTATCCTGCTCCACATTTCCGCCTCTGCTATGAAGAATCAAATCACAGTTTATGGTGATTATTTCTTCATGTTGGCCCCGAATAGTTTTCCGAATGGTTTTGATACCGCCTCGATTTCTGTTATACTCCACATCGGTATAATACCCCGCATAAGAGTCATCTTCCTTGATGGTATCATGAATATGTAGCATCAGAGCACCACACAGAGTCCGTTCGGCAACTTTTGTTCGAAACAAGCTGCGCTCTGCCAGCAGGAATGCACAATTTGCATTTTCAAAAATCGTCACTAACTCCTCGTAAGTTTTCATTTTTATCCCTCGATTTGAGTTTTGAGTACATCAAACTTCTTTTTTCTGTCTATGTGCTCCAAGCGCATAAAAGCCAGCAGACACATTTGATATATTTCATCATACCATTGCTCCAACTGTGCTTTTTTCAAATCAGCAATAGGCTTTTTGTATTTTTTGCCTGTGGAATCAACGTTGTTATGGCGGATGTTAAAGTTGTTAAAGGCATAAAACAAATCACTTGTAAATTGTCTGTCAACTGATTCAAGATCATTTCGCTTTGGTTCGAGCAAATCGGCAAAAATGAGTAAAGTTTGTTTCTTCTGCTCCAAGTTGCCTTTCATTGAGTGGTGATTGTATGCGATGACTTTATACGAAAGATTTTCGGGAATGTATTCCGATTCAGAAACTACTATTGCGGTATTATCCTTTGGAAGAAAAATTGCAAAACCGTCCTCAAAGCTTTGCATATAGCCAATTGCATCAACAACTTTATCAATTTGTTGCAAATAAAAGCACTTATTGAATTGCTCAAAAAAGAAGTTGTCTTCTAAATAAAGGAGCAAGTTATAGATATATTCACAAAAAGAAACCAGATAATCTATGTCGAAATCTTGGGGTTGCTCCGCAAAGTTAAAGCCGTGTTCCTCGTCGAATTCATCGAGAGTTAGGCATGTTCCTCGAAAATCGAAGCCTTTAAAATTCATAGATATCAAGTCCGCTAAGGACTTACCATCTCTACTGTCTTTATTGTAAAAAAGACTATAAAGTTTAGAATATTCTTTTTGGGGATCCACTTTTCCCGCTCTGAGAACCTGAGCGAAATTTCGTCTCACTGCAATATTACCTCCTTCCGCCGTGGCGTGTCTGTTTATGAGCATTGGAATCGGCCAATCAAGGAACTCTGCGAACTCACGGTTTTCTTTAGCATCCCGCTTTTTGATGATAACCAGGCCCTGCCTGCCGTAATAGTCTGCATTGACCAGGCAGTTTGCCAGGGCTTCCCGGAGCGCCTGATGCACGGGCGTATCATCCACTCTTGTGCTGCCGTCCATATACTCCTGCAGCTATTTCTTTGTTTAGGCGGCGCATATTTTGTGCCGCTTACGTCCACTACCCACCTTACGACTCCGTCTCATAGGGCCAAGTATTGATGCCGCCAAATTCGTAGATGTTGGTGTAGCCCAGCTCCGCCAGTGTGGAAGAGGCGGTCTTGCTGCGGTTTCCGCTGCGGCAGTAGACCAGCACCGTGGAATCCTCGTCAGGAATCACCTCGGCGGCAGTTGTTTCGTCAATGCTACCCACCGGCAGCAGGACAGCGCCGGGGATGTGGCCGCTGTCGTACTCGTCCTGCTCCCGCACATCCAGAATGATGACCTCCTGGGAGTCCATCATCTCTTTGGCTTCTTCCTGGGTGATCTGCTGGTAGGAGCCGTCAGCTGTATTCCCGCCGCATCCGGTCAGCAACAGCAAAAGGGAAATGAGTAGGGGTAACATTCGTTTCATTTGAGTTCCTCCAGAAGTTTGGTGGCAAAGGCCTTGTGCCCCTGCACCGTGAAATGTACGCCGTCATAGGCCAGAGGGATGTCCCAGCTTCCGGCATCGGCAAAGCGGATGCCCAACTGCTCCGCCAAGGCTTTGCAGCATCGGGCGAAGGTATGGGAGTCATCAACGAGATTTGTGCTGGGCACCCACGCACCCAGTGCCATCGGCGGCGCGATCAGCAGGATCTTGCTTCGGTCTAACGGTACCGCCGCAAGGAAGCTCTCCAACTTTTCAGCCGCCTGCTCCGGACTGCGCCCCTGGAGCAGATCGTTGGTCCCCAGCATAACGATTAGTAGATCCGTATCAGCAGGAAAGGCAGGAGCGGCCGACGGAATCTCGCGGCCGTTTTGTCCCATGTTAGAGATCGTCCATCCGGTCTCCGCAGCCAGAATATCCACCCACCGGCTATTCGCGTCATAGCGTCCACCGAAATAGCCCCGGGGATCGTAGCCGTAGGTGTTAGAGTCGCCAAAGCAGATGACCTTTATCGGCTGTGTGTTGATATCACGAAGTTCCTCTTCTAACCGCACCAATGTCTTGCATACCACACTTTTCTTAAGCTCACATTCCCATATCGTGACTACTTTCCACCCCATAGCGGCAAGCAGTTCGAAATTCTTTCTATCGCGGAGAACATTGCCCTCTATTTTCTTTTTCCAAAAGTCAGCGTTGTTTTTTGGCCATACAAAATACTTACAGCCTTTATGCGCGTGCCAAAAACATCCATTCACAAAAATAACAGTTTTATATTTTGGCAGAACGATATCCGGTTTTCCTGGAAGCCTGGCATCATTTTTCCTGTATCGAAAGCCTTTTGAAAACAGGTATTTTCTAACCAACTCTTCCGGTTTTGTGTTTTTACTGCGGATGCGAGACATATTGTATCTGCGTTGTTCCGGCGTATGCACATCTGCCATGATATGTCACTCCTTTGTGAAGAGGAATTAACTGGCTAAGCATTGCTTAACGGGGCCAACTCTCTTCTCTGGCCTTCACTAATACTTGTAAAATGCGGCCACACTGCTTTTCGCTTGGAAATTTTCCACTCTCCATTGAAATCGCCGCTTTAAGGAAAGAAATTTCCTGTGGGTTAAAAATACGATTTTGAATTCCCCAAGTAAGCAGTGCTTTCCAGTTCTCAATACCATATTCCGCTATCTGAATCATAGCAGAGGCACCGTTCTCCTGTTTCTGCTCCTGACGGGCACTTTTTTTCGCCTCAGCATCTTCTGCGGAACTGACCAGCTCCTTTTGGAAATTGGCACTAAGTGGGATTGAGATAGTCTTTGCTTTTTTCCAGCACGCCTCACGCTTGGCCCATTCCGTAACATTCTGCACTTCTCTATTTGGAGAAACCAGATGATAGTACATTGCCTCTGCAATTTTTTCCAGTTCAATTTCTGTGGCGTGTGACACACTCTGCTGGTTCCAGACTGTCTTGAAATCGAATGCACAATCGGGACACTCCGTCCCGATTCGATAGAATAAATACGCAAGCGTATAGGCTACAACCTGTGCCTTATAACCCATCTCATACCAAGAAGCGTGTTTTACAATGTAATCGACCTTCTTGTACATGATATTCAGACACACAATCTGTCGGAAGAACCTCTCGTTGAAGATAGCCTCATCCTTGTCCCATGCTGCGCTGGTCCATTCTGCAAAATGGATAAAGTTCTTCTGGGCACCGGTACTGACCTGATGTGGAAGCTGGCGATAAGTGTTATAAAACTTTGCCAAATCGGTTTTTGTGAACATTTGCGCCTTAGGATGCTGGATAAGAAACTTGTCCTTTTCAGCCTTGGACATACGGCTCTGTTCCTGCTTATACTGGCCACGGGTCCGTTCGTAATACCAGTAAGTGCCGTACTGATTGCCCATAACTGCAGGAGCAGTCACTCTTCGGGAGAAATCTTCCATTCTGACATGGAATGCATGGTTAGAGAAAAAGTCAGCATCACTAACTTTGTTCTGCTTATTAGCGTATTTTGCAATATTCGGAATCAGCACCATCGCCTTTTCCGGAGTAACCACAGATAATTTCATGGGGACATAAATATCCCGCAGTCCGTTTGCACGGTCCTTATCGTTTATGATTGCCGCAGCCAAAAAAGCAGTAGTCTGCCCACCGTTGACAATCTGAAGCGATGTGATTTTCGTGATATATGTGCAACCGCTACCAGTTTCCACTTCCACTGCATAAGCCGTCGCCGCAATACCATTATTATATGCAAAAAACATACTGGGCTCGTTCAAAATAGTATTTCGAATTCCCTTATTGATTTTTCCTTTTGCAGAGAGGAAGGAACGCACATTGCCTTCCAGCAAACGGCCTCCATATGTGTTATATAGGTAGGCCAATATGTAGCCTGGAATATTGCACAGGTACGCTGTATATTCTTCGTTGGAGCCAGCCTGCAGGCAGGGGATGCCACTTTCCGAGAACTCTTTTAGGTCTATTATGATATCCTCTTTACCTGTCTTGGATGCATACAGGTTTTGCAAACGTGCAATATCCCAGATATGGTATTCAGCAACAGCGTCGCCAATTTTGGTGCTGGGTATCTCACGAATACGGCTGCTCATTGCCATATCGGTCAGAAGGTAGAATTTATACTTCGTAACATTGGCATATCGCTTTTGAATGTCTATTGCCAGTCCATACCCCGGAGAACTTTCTTCAGCATATTTTTGTATAAATCCAGATTTTGATTCCTCTACAAAAGCTCTGGCCCGATTAAAATGCACTTCTGCATCCTTGGCGGTCAAAGACTGAACTTCAATGCTGTCGGAGAATGGGCAAGCTACAATGATGAGACAATTTTCCAGTTCGCTGTAGTAGTAACCGTCAATCAGGATTCTTCTGTTCCTGGAACCAACACCTTCATAGGCCAGTTGCTCAAAATCCTCAAACTCTTCCGCTTCAACCAGTGTACCGGAATACATCGCCAGAAACTCTTCCCGGGGAGATGTTCCGTTGATGGATGCGTTGAAATGTATCTCATCCAATATTCCATTTCTGAATTCCTTGATATCCACGGAATCACTCCTTCCTGTAAGAATCGATGGCAGCAAGCGACAGGGAATATTTTGCTTCAGTTATGCTTTGGGGCAAATTGGTTCGCCGGATACACGGGAAATCGGAAGATACCGCATATCTGGCTGTTCCCTTAATTTCAAATGTGTATTCTTCCTCCTCGTATTCAGGTCTGGGATAGTATCCATAACGCAACAGCATTGTGGATAACTGCTCTCTGGTATCATCATCGGAAAGCATTGCAAGCAAGTCTTTATACAGCGTGTTCAGATTGACTGCATCCGTATTAGTTACACTGGTTTTATCCGCTCTAATAATTATGAGTTCTCCCGGTTTTACACAATCCAACTGTTCGATCGAAGATATAGTAACTTCAGTTCTGCTGCTTGACACCGTCTTAACCTCATACCAAGTATCATCAATTATGTAGTCCTGCGGCAAATGCTTGGGGCCGGTCCAGGAAAGAACAGCTTCTTTTGCACCATATCGGGCGCAGAGGAAAAACTTCAGGAAATACATTTCCCCCAGCAGACCTTTCACTTCTTTTGGGGACAGTAAGCTTCCATGAGTGTTTGCCAGCATTTCCCGCCATTCCTTATATCGCTTTCCCACAAATCTGGCGGCTTTTTCTTTGCTTGTGATACAGGCAGAGGAATAGATAATATCCTCACAAAACAGGACAAACATATCGCTATAGCTGTCATCAACCAGAGAAAAGGAAAGAGACCACTTCTTGTCAGGACGTCTGCCGGATTTGACCAGAATCATGCGGGACGATGTAACCTTCATCGGCGGGTACTCACTAATCAACAGCAAGGTCCATCTTGCTGCGTCATCAATTCCAATATACAGATCCAACAAATGCGTGCCGCTGACACGCTGATATGTGTTCAGATGATCGATCGCGCCGAATATTGTCTTTATATCAGCCATAATCAATCCTCCGGGATAGTCTCGTCGATTTCATCGAAATCATCCGCACTATCAACACCAAAGATTTCCATCCACTTCTGCTTATTAACTTTGTACTTCAGACTGATCCGCCCCATGCCCTGAATTGCCGGAACGCCAATGCTGAGACCAATAATGGGGAAGTCCACAGCATCGATAATATCCTGCTTGGCTTTTTTCTGTTCGGCTGCTTCATTATCTTTGGGCGGAGTCAGTTTCACAGGATATATAACCAACAGAGGGTTGCGCTTGATGCCAGACTTAAAATAAAAGTTTTCGCTGAAGGATTTTCCGCTCCCACCATGCCCGGCTTCCATGTCTTCAACCTGTTTTTGTGTCATGCCACCCTTGGCCAGATCCTTACTGCCCAGTCGGGAGTTTTTGCCAGACATTTGCAGGGATTTGGTATCTTTACGGTAAGCAAAGCTACGCACCACCGGATGGATGTTCAAGCCAGCAAACTGTATTGCGGGGTTATTGATGGTTGTACCACCAGCGATTAGGATATCCCATATATCAAAGATGCCCGTTTCATCATCGTTGAACATTTCAAGTATTTTAGGGATGTCAAATCCCGTCGCTGTATTCATCGTGTGAGCAGAGAATCCCTGCAGGAAATCTATGACAGCTTCTTTTTTCACCCCAAGAATCTGCGGATGTTTGACCGCCAGTTTCGATGGATCTTGATAAACTGTATAGTTTTCCCCCAAGCGCAAAAGGAATTCCTTGGTCACTCCGAAATTCCGTCGAAGGACATCCACTGTGCTATGAACATATTTGGTTTCCACAACCTCACCGCTGAAGTTCACGACAGTTTCATAATCCCTGGCAGACCGCATCTTGTTCCGGGCCGTTACCAGAAGTCCCTGAATATCCGATCTCACAGCCAGACCGAAATCTGTTGGGGTCATATCCTCGTTCTGCATACGCTTCACTTCCGCACGCAGTTCATCGGTTGCGGTGGAAATATAGCTGTACCAAGCCATGGACAGTTCAGGCATCCAGATCTTGCATAAATCCTGATAATTATTCCGATAACCAAACCAGCGGCCCATCTGCATCAATGTGTCGTACATGGAAGAATTGCGGTAGAAATAGCTGGTGCACAGGCCTTCCAGGGTAAGGCCTCTGGACAGGCTGAGTCCGCCAACCGCAATTAGTCTTAGACCGATATCGTCGGGAGCTTTTTCATAACGCTCATAGTCCAGATTTTTGGGAGCGTTACCGCCGTTGATAGTACGTACCTCTATGCGAGAAATGGCTGGATACAAAACTTCCTGGATCTGTTCCCATGTATAATGCTTTAGTTTTGCAAAATCCGGATTTGAAGCAAACTGCTTGAAATATTTATCATAGACTTTCTTGATAAAGTTGAAGGAATCGTATTGAAGTGCCTCGCTTCCCGTCAAATAATAGTTGCGTATCTCACGCTTCCAGTCACGGACAAAGCTGTCAACTACTTTGGTTATCTGGTTTTGTACTGCAATAAAGCGGGAAATATTGATCATCATTGTGCGGTGGGTCTTTTTGTCACCACGCAAATCACGTACAGCATTCGCAATAAAGAATGCTGCCAATGCTTCTTTCAAGCTCTCAGGGATGAATTGCAGTGCATCTTCCTTCCTGTGAACAATAGGAAGGGCATATTCACAATCATCGTTGGACTCCAGCATATATCCGCAGGGCGCATCTTCACCAAAAATACTGCGTGCACCGATATAATTGTCCGGTGCCTCAAGAGCGTAAATGAAATCCCGGGGAAACAAATCGTGTTTCAGCATCTCCTCTTCAGAGTCCGGGTCAATAAATACGTTGGCATAGGGTGTGGCGGTAAAGCCAACATAATTGGCCCGTTCAAAAAGTGCCAGCAACTTCCGAATACCCTTGTTGATAGCCGTAACATCGTCTGCCTTGGTGTTAACGGAAGCATTGTCAGCCTCATCATCAATCAGCAACATCGGCAAATCAATTTTTTTAGTAATGGGGTTGATATTATAGAATCTAAGCCAATGCTCCAGCTTTTCCAGAACGCTCTTGTTCTTTTTCAGGACAAAAATGACTGGTGCACTGATACCCGATAACTGTCCGACTACCTTTTTGGCAGTGGCTGCATTGAAGTCACTTGAGGTGGATGTAACCGCCCAACCGCTGGTAGTTGGATCAATGGCACCCACACCGACCTGAACACGCCCCTTTTCCAAAGTAAACGCATAGCTGTCCAGCCCAATAAATCCTTCGTCAATACGTTGTTGGGTCTGCCGGCGCAATTTTTCAATTGTGCCGGTAAGGAGAATAATAACCCGGTAATGTGCATCAGCCGCCTTGTTAATCAAGCCAATATAGGTAGAGGTCTTACCGGACTGCACATCACCAATGCATAGTCCCCGCCGCATAAATTCATCTGCCTGAACGGGATTGCCCAGCAAATCCATAATTTCGTCCGTCGTCTTGTCAAGTTCGTTGATGGTATCGCCATTCCAATGTTTTTCCTTCAGAAGATACAGCCGATATCGATCCCAGAACTTAGACGAATTTTCTGCCTTTGCCGCCATATACCATGGAGTATGATTGTTTTCCTTAACATAATGGCCCCTATCAATTCTGACAAAAAGTGCAGCATGGAGCGCATTAATTACTTCCTGCCGCTCTTCAGGAGTCATTTGAGGTGTACCATACATCATGGCGTTCATGTTATCATTCATGTCCACCAGATTGGAAATCATTTCTTCTGTAACAGGAAGCGTGCTGGCACTCATATTCAGCAGTATGGTGCCGATAATATTTTTCTGATTATCCGTCATTACCATATACCTCTCTGATCTGTGATACCACATCCGGGTACTTTAGAAAGAAGTCCATCTTATCCATAGTTTTCAGAAATGCGGCCACATCGCCACCTATGCTCTCGATTTGATGAACCATCTGCTCTGCCATACAGTATACTTCATTGGTTTCCAATGAGCCTTCTGTAACATTAGCTTCACTCTTGGCCATTCTGTAATATACGTCGGAATACGGAAAGGCGTCCTCCAGCATTTTGATAAATGCCTCCAGAATAGCTCCGCCGCCTTCGCTCAGGTTCGCTTCAAGCATTTGGATAACCGGGAGTTGACGATTAATTTGATACTGGAACCGGCCACGATCATCAATGGGATTCCAAACATGAACGAGATTATCCGTCTGCACATTTCTGCCGCGATATTTATATACCCGTTCACTGCGGCCCACTGTGTTTTCAACAATATCTACCAAATTCTTTTTGATAAAATGAGGAAGGGAAGCCCGAGACTTTTTGATGTCAATTTCCCAAATATGATCCAAAGAGTTCGGAATATCCACTCGTATCCGTGCCAGTTTTCCCAACTCGTTATGCTTGATCAACCGGAACCAAGTTCCCCAAATAATCAGGCGTTTGTTCCTGTATATGTAGAATCCCTGCTTCTGACGCAATTCCTCTTTACCGCCAATGGCTGCAATATCCTGCTTAGACAATTTGCTGATGTAGGGCAGCACATACGGTTTAACACGGATCTCCTCCGATGCAACTCTCAGCACCTGTTCACTCAGCGGCTGTGTTGCGGGGTGTTTCGTCAAGAATGGATCAATACCCTTTACTGTTTCACCATTGAAGTATATAGACAGTCGGTTTTTTGGATTTTCATCGTTTAAAAAACGGTGGAAGACAAGAGATACATGTTTTCTGGTCAGCTCAATTTTTTCATCAAAGGCCTTTTGCACTTTGGATGCAGCCTGCTTCAGGCGATCAAAGCCCTCCCAGATAACAGCTGTGCCAGATTCCTTTAATTTCAGGTACCGATATCCCGGGAGATTTTCAATCTCGTTTTCAGAAAAGAACTGAAGAGACCAGTTTTCTTGTTGAATTATATAGTCAAGGTTCCAGCATGCCGCACAAATAATTTTATCTTTCTTGGTGAGCACAGTTACCTTCCTGCACTGAGACAAAGATGCCATTTTTAGGCCAAGACCAAATCGTCCCAAGTCATCCCTTCTGCGCACCTCTGTGGAACTCTGGCTACCATAGCGCATAGCGTTCTCAAGTTCCTGTGGGGTCATACCCCATCCGTCATCCTCAATACACAGCCATTGCGGGTCTTTGGATGAGAAACATATATGCACTTCTGTCGCAGACGCACTGATGCTATTATCAATTATGTCTGCAACTGCAGCTTCAAAAGAGTAGCCAATGGACCGTGTCGATTCTACCAGGATTGGTGCATATGGCATGACTATTTTCTCTTTCATAAACTCACCTCATAACTGTGTGTCTGCTACCTTTGAGGCCCACAAGGAATACCAATTCACAGAGTCCAAAAGTTGCGCAACGCTTTGGCTACACTATATGCCAAGCACACCGGAACTGCATTCCCTATTTGTTTATAAGCTAAAGTGCGCGAGGGTTTCCCAGTGACGGATTCAAAATAATAGTTGTCCGGAAATGTCTGAATTCTTGCTGCTTCTCTGGGAGTTAGAGACCTGTTTTGTTTAATATCCGGGTGAATATAGTAATGCCCATCACGGCAAATATGCGCAACCACCGTCTGAGTGTATGGAAGATTTCCTGCAACGACTTTGAATCTGTCCAAGAAGCACTTGGTGTTGTTATGAGTGCGTAATCTTTCCGGCAGATCTGTATAGGCGATTCTTTCTTTCTTTTTATTCCAAGTCTCTACAACTATCCGATAGATTTCCAAATCCTGCTCCGTATGAGGACGCGCCTGATGGAATGTAACTGGTTCCAGATCATATTCCTTGATCCCAGACTTATAGAGATATTTTCCCGAATATGATTTGGTCGGCACAGGTGTAATGACACCTTCGCCAGCTTTTATTGCTGGCAAATCGCAAAATAATTCTCCAGCTTTATGTTTGTTCTCGATTATTGGAATTTCCGGATAAAAGCCTTCATGTCCGCCTCGTTTCCCAATCAAAATGATTCTTTTCCTGTTTTGCAGAACACCATAGTCTGATGCATTCAAAGTACGAAATTCTGTGGAATAGCCATAGTCTTTAAATAGCTTGCGCATATTCTCAAAGTGTAGCGTGCCATCTTCGTCTTTGGCAGATAGTAACCCAACCACGTTTTCAAACACGAAATATTCAGGCTCATAACGCCTTAAAAATTCTGCGTACAATTTATAGAGATAGCTACGTTTATCACCAATCATCTTACTTTCAGAGCGTGATCTTCCTGCAAGGGAATATGCTTGGCAAGGTGGGCCACCAACAATCAAATCCAAATGTTTGCCGTTCAGGATGGCATCAATCTCCGAAAAAATAGCTGGCAGAGTTTCCTCGGAGATTTCATAGTTTAAAACTGAATTCAAGACGGGCTTGGGTATTTTTCCGTAGAACTCTTCGCGAGAAATCTCTCTGTTGAGATACTGGGTATATATATTCAGTTTATTGTTTTGCTTCAGCCAATGATATGCCATACGGGTCTTAAGACTATAGCTTGCAGCTACGTCCATTTCCACATGGGCTATAGGCTCAAAACCCGCGCGGACAAAACCTTCTGACAGGCCACCGGCGCCAGCGAATAAATCAAGATATTTGGGCATAGTTGTCAATCCTCTTCTGAGTGCTAATATAATCTTATAAGTTTATATGTCCCATAATCCGGACAATATCAGTCTCCGCATTTTGTTTCAGGCACAATCTCCATAATATCCTCGATACCGCAATCCAGCGCAGTACAAATTTTCAGGAGAATCTCTGTGGTCACATGACCATTCCGCCCCATTTTAGTGACGGATGCTGGGCTGATACCAGCCTTTTCGCATAAGTCTTTCTTCTTCATATCCTTGTCAATGAGTAACTTCCAGAGTTTTTTATAACTAACAGCCATAAAATATCTCCTCCATACCGATATACGAAAAATGCTCTGCCGCTTGGCAGAGCATTCGATCTACTGCAGCCATATTGCCAATGCGCATTCCAATACCTGACAGTATTATGTATAATAATAGCATATTCAGTCGGATAAAGCAATAGAATGATAACTTCACACGATTTTTAATTCTATATGCTTGAAATAATTATGGGTCTTTGCGGAGCTACCCTGTACGCAGATTGATGAATTGTTTGGTAAATCTGAAAACTGAGCCATAATAACTTACTATCGTGTGAAGCAGAAAATCAAAGAAGGGTTACCCGAAGCTCCCCGGCCTGGCCCAGACCGAGTTCGAGCAAGCCATAGCGGACGCAGTTCTTCTGTGGGAACGCTGAGACCCAAATCTGCATGCAGAATGCCTGGGTACCCTTTTTCGAGGGCTGTATAGGCTCATCTTATTGTTCCGGTTCCTCTATAAAACGAGCGCCCGACCTCCTGGTTCGACAGGAGAGCGAGCGCTCGTTTTCGTCATTGTGTAGCTCCGCCGAGAGCCTCCACGCCAGCTCAAAGCCGGCGATAAAGCTGTCGAGGGAGGTCTGTTCTCTGATAGAGTCCTGGGCATCGATAATGCGCAGCACCAGTCTTCGCTCCGGTTTTTCCAAAGCTGTAATCAACGCCTTGTGGCACTCCTCCACTTCGTTCTCCTGTTCTTCAAGCTCCGGGCGGACATAAAAGCAATCATACAGCTCTTTGAGCAGTTTGTTTTCCATCGTCATCATCTCCTTGCGACCCAAACATATACCACACCTTCCGCAGAATAGCTATCAGAATTTCAGGAGATTATCCAGAATGTCTGCCGCTTGCCGCAGTTCCTCCCGGGATGCTTCACTGGGGCTGTTTTCGCTTTTGGCGGTGTGGTTGGCCAGGTAGGGGGCGTAGTTCTGCCGCGTCATTGAAGTTCGGAAATGCCCCAGCATCTGTGATACCTCTTTGGCGTCCATCCCGTTTTGCAGAGATAGGACGGCGCAAGTGTGCCGGAGATCGGCGAACCGAATGTGATCCAGCCCGGCCTCTTTGATAATCTCATTGTGCATCCGGCGCACCATCTGGGGTGAGTAGGGCTTTTGCGTGGCCGGGTGCATGAACATGAGCGGACTGTTGGGGTGCCTGGCGTGCTCCGTGCGCAGGAGCTCAACCGCTTCCTCCGTCAGGCTGATGGTTCTGGTGCCGCCTTTGTGCTCCAGCAACTCCCGCCGTTCCACCGAGCGACTCTCTGAAATGGTCAGCGTCCGTTCCGTTACGTCCAGGTCACTCCACTTCAGCGCAATCAGTTCGCCTTGCCGAAGACCCGCGGTCAGTGCCAGCAGGAACATGGGGAGGTAACCTAACCGCTCCGCCGCATCCAGATAGTCTTCCACTTCTGCTGGCATCAGCACATTGGCGCTGACCTTCTTGGGCTTTGGATACATCGATACAGCGATCTGCAAAAACATTCAGCATTCTCTGGCCTGCTATGAGGCAGGCGGACATTTCCGCCATCTGTACGCTCTGTATGAGGCCGGTGAGCTGACCAGCGCCATCAACCGGATCATCGAGGACATGAACCACCGGTTCCTGCTCTCAGTTCTGACCGATGACTTCCAATCTCACGACCTGCGGCTGACCGCCTCGAATCTTCGGAAAGAGCGCGATCCTGAAAAGCGTACCGAAATTCTGGATCATATCGATACGGAAGCGGTCACCCAGCGCCTGATGGAACTGCTGGACATCCGCAACAAAGAGGAACAGTCCATCGGTATCACAGATACCCACATCCAGGAGATCAAAGAGTATCTCTCCGCGTTGGAACTGATCGTAAACTGCCCCATAGAAACCGCTGACCCAGGGGCGAAATCCGTGGAACACATCCTGTTTACCCAGCCGGGGATGCGATACTGCCAAGCACAGGCCCTTGTCCACTCGCTGATGAAAGACGAAACCTTTTCAGTAAGCAGCGAATTCGAGAAGACTCAGACTGCGGGCAGGATCCTCGAAGAAGTGCGGGGCCGGATGCTGGAAGATATTGTCCTGCTGGAGACCATGAAGGCGGCCGATAGAGGGCATCGGGTCTTCAAACTGCAGTTTGCAGCCGGCGAGTTCGACATGGTGATCTATAATGAGAAAGAAAACTGCTGCGAGATCTTCGAGATCAAACACAGTGACAAACAGGTTCCCGCACAATACCGGCATTTGGCCGATCAGGAAAAATGCGATAAAACTGAGCGGCGATTTGGCCCGATCCGGGGACGCTATGTCCTGTATCGGGGTGAGGATGCCGTACTGGAAAATGGAGTGCAGTACCGGAATGTGGAACGCTATCTGAACGATCTGCCTGAGATGGATATTACCCCTGTGCAGGAAGCTGGCATTCAGCAGATCGGTCCTGTTTTGTAAGCTGTGGCCCCCTCTGCCCCCAAACAAAAATATCGATTTTAACCGTCCTTTGCATCGGAGTATCCTTCGTGGTACTCCGATTTTTTATTTTTTAAATTGTGCCGTGATAGTTGTATGGAAACGTGCAATTTTTTGCTTATTCCCCTCTATCTGCAAAGAATGATTTTTGTACTTTCAAAAGGGGGAATAACTGTTGTACTATAAACAATGTTTCAGTACAATACAAAAGGGTGCCGGACTACCGAGCTGGGTCCAATGGACGCACCATTCAGAGGGCGAAACCCACTGTGAAGAGTGCTTGATACTGGATGGTTGCTGGTTTTTGGAAGGAAATGCGCCGCCCTGTCCACATCATCCCTACTGCCATTGTACATTAGACCCAATTCCTTATGCCATGGTTTTGATGAATGCAACATCATATAGTGATTACAGAAAATTTGACCCCTATCTATTTGACCCAGAAAATACGTATAGGCATGGAAAAAATCGAGCATTTGAAAGTTGGGGCTATTCTGTTTTGGATTCCGTTTGGCTTAAAAACGAAATCGAGAAACAGGCACTTAAAAAGTACCTATCCGGTGACTATACGTTAGGTAAATTAGACAGACGAGGCCAGCGAATTAACATCAGAGTTACGATTCCCAGAAAAGACGGATCAGTCAGCGTATCATTTATTACGGGATGGATGATTATGCCGAACGGAAAACTCAAATTGAACACGCCGTACGGAGGAAAATAAAATGAAGATGATGGATTGTGTAGAAGTGATTGTAGAAAAAGACAGCTATGCAAAAGAAGGTGTTCACAAGGGAATGCAAGGGATCATCTGGGAGGATGAACCTAAAGACGGTTGCTGGGTCGTCCTTTTTCCTCAATGTGGAGACAAGGAAGATATTGCTGATCTCTACATGAAAGAGGAAGATCTAAAACGGATCCCTGCTATGTCCGCAGATGTGAATGAGCAAATCAGGGCACAGTTTGATTCCTTGGAAAAAGGCAAAAAGGCGGAGGATGTTTCCAATTATATGATTTGATTGGATAAAGCACCTTGCTGGCTGCCTACAAACCATTGATATGACTGGACTTTTCCAAGTCCTATAATTACACTCGGACCAAGAACCGCCTCAAAACTGATATTTTGGGGCGGTTTGCAACGGTGTACAAAGGGAACATAATAAAAAACTTAATAATGGACTGCCAATC
>ERZ832522.2246-NODE-2246-length-23999-cov-15.446124_pt1 | contig 23999 bp, 19 predicted proteins | sample MGYA00519951_ERZ832522 | MGnify/ENA primary metagenome ERZ832522 (study PRJEB31850, sample SAMEA3708728) | human gut metagenome | biome: human gut; feature: human-associated habitat; material: faeces | place: China | collected 2014 ... | reverse complement strand
CGAAAGAACTGAATAATGTGAGAAATACTCAGTATTACTCCCAGTAAGAAGTATATCACGAAAGAACTGAATAATGTGAGTAATTTCAGTTCAATCAGGGTCCTGGGTAGCCCCGACGTTGAGTATCGTCAGAGTAGTGATTCTAAAACAACAGTTTCTATATATGGTTCGGATAACCTGGTTGACCTGTTGGAAGTATCTACGGTAAATGGAGTGCTGCAGGTAAATATAAAGAAAGGCGTTAAGATTCTTAGTGGAGAACGCCGGTTGAAAGTGATTGCCTCTTCTCCTTCATTAGATGATGTAGATATTAAAGGCTCGGCCGATGTATATCTGAAAGGTACCCTCAAAGGAGCTGATTTAAATCTGAATATAACAGGTTCCGGAGATATTGAAGCCGAGAATTTACAATACACCAATCTATCTGCTTTTATAAAAGGTAGTGGAGATATTGATGTGAAGAATGTGAAGGCCACTACTGTAAAAACGATAGTTAGCGGTTCTGGTGACGTGAAGATGAAAGGTTCCACTCAAACGGCTATGTTGACTGTGAATGGTTCCGGCGATATCAGTGCCGACAAATTGACGGCTACTAATGTAGTTGCTACAGTTTCGGGTTCCGGTGATATATCTTGTTACGCTTCCAAACAGTTGGACGCAAAAGCCAGTGGTAGTGGAGATATTGAATATAAAGGAAGTCCTTCTATTGTAAATAAGCAAGGCAAGAAAGACTCAATTTCCGGCAAGTAAAAAATTAGATCCCTTACAGGAAGCGGGTAAATATGTAACATAGCACATATTTACCCGCTTTTGCTATAAACAAACATAATACATGATAATTGGGGGCATACATTTCTGGGAGAAAGGTGAAAACGAGTAGAAAAATAAGTAAGCAAACGTAAATACGGTTTTAAAGCTATTAAAATAGATGAATTCCGGCAACAAACAGATATACTGATTGTTGTGTCAATGAATCATTCGTTTTTTTTATTCACCTGAAAAAATACAGACTATGGCAAAGAATTCTCCCGATGAAGGGAAAAGTACAAAGATGGTAGAAAAGCAGGTAGATCCCTCTTTTAACAACCTCAAAGAGTACCGGGCAAAAAGACAATTCAGTGAGACTCCGGAACCGATGGCGGATACCGTGGAGACTCCAAGCCGGATACCTGTTTTTGTTGTCCAAAAGCATGAAGCCAGTCATTTTCATTTCGATTTTCGTCTGGAAGTGGATGGAGTGTTGAAAAGTTGGGTGGTACCTAAAGGCCCTTCCATGAATCCGAAAGATAAAAGACTGGCTATACAGGCAGAAGATCATCCTTTGAGTTATGCACACTTTGAGGGAGTTATACCCGAAGGCAACTATGGAGCAGGTACAGTGGAAATATGGGATAGCGGAACCTATGCTTACGTCGGTAATAATCGTAACATATCCGCTGCCATTAAAAACGGAATACTTGAATTCAAATTACATGGTCATAAGCTCAAAGGCCTGTTTACTCTTATCCATACTAATATGGACGACCAGGACAGAGACTGGTTACTAATCAAGAAAGATGATGTCTTTGCAGTCACTCATGTCTACGATGCGAAGAAAATTCCATTGTATGATGAGGTATTTCTATGATATATATGTTTCTTATGATTAAACGATACTCACTTGCATATATAATTTTCTAATTATATATGTAGCTTTATAATTCAATATACTCTATTGTTTTGATGATTCAATTAACTTTTATGATATTATGACCGTGTTATTTACGATGAAAATAATTAACTAATGAGGATTGCCTGGGTAAAATGAAGGCTTGATGGTATACCCTCTTAATATTTCGGTAACAAAAGACATTGTTACCATTTTTGATAGAAAACACCCATTGTTTTTGTCGGAAACCACCTCCTGTGTATACATTGAAAAGTTTATACTTGCATCGGGTTTTAAGCACGTTAAAAGATTCTTAGGCGTGTTTTACTAAAGGTGTAAAATATTAATCAAATCCGATATTAGTATGAATGATTGTTACCTGAATTTCTTAGTAAGCTTCCGAGCTTTGTTTTCTTTAGATGTTGGAGCCAATTTAGTAAACAGTAAACAAGCTATTGGCGTAATTTTGCCTGATTTATCATTGCTTGGTTATGCAGTTCCCGTAGAGAGTTTCGGCATTGGGCTATTTGTGATTTTGTTTGCCTACCTTATAATAGAATACAATGTGCAGTTGTTATCACATGAAAAATTTAAGATTGCTATGAATATGCTCCATACTGCACATACACCGTTAATATTGTTGCGGAATCAATTGGAAGAACTTAAAACAGGCAATCTTCCTGAACCCCTTTCCCAACAAGTGGAAGAAGCATTGGGATATGCCGAATGTATCATATATTGTAACCGGAATATTGCAACTCTAAATAAAGTAAATAAGAGAATTCCTCCTAAAACGTCAACGGTAAATTTGGAACTTTCCACTTATGTTACTTCCATTGTCAATCAATGCCGGGCTCATGCCAATTCCCGCCAGATACGGCTGACTGTCGGTGAATGTTCGGATTGTGTCAGTTGCAGGATAAACGAAAACATAATGACTGCAGCACTTCAACATCTTATCAACAAGATGATTTTGATTTCCGAGTCAGGCTGTTGCATATCGATCAACGTAACCCACACAATGAATTCCTGGCAGTTGCAGATTAGCAATAACGAAATAGCCGGGCAAAGAGCAGGGAAAATGTTTCCCTTTATTCCTATTATATTTCCCGTGTATGGATATAGTGATTTATGGACGGTAAGAAAAATCATCCGTCTGCATGGCGGAAAAATAACCGGATGCAGACATGGTAAAGCTGCTACTTTCCAAATCGTTATTCCGACAGACTGCCATTGCCAGAATCAGTCATGCCCGGTATTGAAACATTCTTCTGCAAAAACGAAGACCCAAATAGATGATTCCTGCGAGAGTCCTAAGAGCGATAAACAAAACACTAAAGCGAGAGAAACTTCTCATATCCTATTAGTGATGGCAGATAAGTTATTCAGTGATTATTTGAAGAAAACTTTATCACGCTATTTTCAGATTTCAGTCCTTGATAATCCGGAGCTGCTAATCAATACAGCTATCAGTCAAAATCCTGATGCGATCATTATTGACGACAATGTGAATGGAATAAGCGGAGATACACTTAGTACTCAAATTAAAGAAAATAAAATGATGGGCTACATACCAATCATTCTTCTATTAAGAACCTTTGACAGCGAAAGCTATTTATCTCATTTAGAGAGTAGGGCAGACCGTCTGGAATTACGTACGGAAAGTATTTGTAAACTTAGGGCAGACATACGTATGCTTGTCGAAAACCGCATGGTCTTGCGCGAACGGATCAGGCTGTTTCTGTCAGATGCCATTTCTCCGATGATACCCTCAAAAGCCGAAATAGAAACAGAAAATGCCGACCGGAATTTTATGGATAAAGTCAATAAAATCCTGGAAAAAAATCTCTCTACTGATAAATATACAATAGATAAATTAAGTCTTGATATAGGAATGAGCCGTACTGCTTTTTATAATAAGATAAAAGAGATTACGGGAAACCCTCCTGAAGAGTATATCAATTCATTCAAAATGGACAAAGCACTTAAATTGCTGGCTTCCCAGCAGTATCGTATTTCGGATATTGCAAGTATACTGGGCTATTGCGATGCTAAATATTTTGGAAAGAAGTTCAAAGACTTTTATCATGTATGTCCGTCCGATTATATAAAGAGCATTGTTGGATAAAAGAGTATAGAAAACGAGGGTGTCCAAAAGTGAAGTGCACCCTCGTTTCTTTATGCCTTTTTACGTTTTTTCTCTTTGACTGCAAATCTTGTTTTATACAGATGTAATAAAGTCTGCTTTATTGTATCATAGTACTTGTCCAATCCATAGATCTTTAATAACATCAGCTCAAAGTCGATTCTATCCTTTTGTTGTAATTCCTTTTCAAGAGGTAATCTGTCTCTATTGAAAATAGGTTGAAATGCTTTTATGATTTCTTTCTTTTGCGCATCAGACAGTAACTCCGGATTGAGTATCTTGAAATCCTTCTTGAATTTAGTTTCTCTAAGGTCAAGTGCTCCCAGTCCCCTGCCAAATCCGAAACTCTCAATGAAAAACATACTCAAAATATTATTCAGTAATGCAAGTAGGAAAATCTTGTTTTCATCTTTGTACTGTTCCTTTATTGAAAAGCCAATCATCCGTTGATCGAAGAAAGAACGTTTATCAAGCATGGCTATAAATAAACTTTTGTCGAAATTAATATTAACGACAAAATCTGCCATGTTTTTTGTGCTCATTTCATACCAAAACATATTTGGTTTACGTAAAGCTATAGGTAATAGCTTCTTATTTGTTTTATCCATTTGGTTTTCAAAAGATCTTATCCAATTCAGAGTCCCGGTATGATTTAAAGTTTCGAGTTCTTCGATACTTTTTGAACAACAGAAAGCCTGCGTCTGACTAGTTGCAATGAATGAAGATGCTTTCTTTAAGTTTTTTAGAACAGGCTCAATATATTCATCTTCTATTCCGTGTCCTTTTGCAGGATAAAACATACGATTACAACCTCTTCTTTCTCCACGTATAAAATCGAAAAACTTTTTAGAGTCAATAAGCTTCTCGGCTATCGTAGGCAACCAATTCAAATTAGCAAAATATCCGGACCATGGGATTCCGATATTTTCCAATTGTTTGATTTCATTTATTGAATAAGATTGAATATTGACCCAATCAGACTCTTTATTAAGAATGATTTCACTACTTAATTTCTTAATATCTGCTATGTTCTCAAGTTTCTCTTTTAATGTACAGAAAGAAATTCTCCTGTCTAAATTTACCGGATCAGAAATCTCCCTCTTGGTTGCTATTAATAATGTGGTGACAACCTTTGCATTATTGAACCATCGTCCTTTCCCGGAAATAACAACACAGTCAATATTGAAATATTTTTGAATTAACTCTAAGAATATTTCTCCATAGTCTGTTCCAAGCCATGCATTAGAAAGTATTAATCCAATTTTTCCATTGTCTGAGATAATGTCGTACAAGTAGAAAGGAATATATGCAAATATATCACTCTTTTTACTTAGTGTCTTTTTCGCTTTAGTCTGTTCCTTGATTAATTTATTGATTTCCTTTATATTCGGATTGAGCTTTTTGATCTCTTTCTCTCTTATAAAAGGAAGATTAGATATGATATAATCTACCTTAGGCAGTTGCTTTTCTACTTGATTTCCATTATTGGGATCTTTAAATACAATAGTTTGTCCTGCGTGCAACTCAATTACATCCGACCTGAAGATATGCAGAACTTTTCCAATATTGCCGGGATTGGATAAGGTCAGTGTTGATAGCTGGATAGGAAATGAATGTTTGTCCGAAGCCCAGATACTCTCAATAATTTGCTCTTGACCAATTTCATATTCTTCTTTAAGAGAATAAGCCTGCTTAATAATAGTTCCCGTTCCACAACAAGGGTCGAGGGTAATTCCATCTTTTTTATCTATCGTTAGCCTTGTTAATAAATCGGCTAGTTGAGGAGGAGTCGCAAATTGTCCGGCCACTTTTCTTTTGGCATAGGCGATGGACGATTGCAGTAAGTTTTGCAAGATTTGAATATCAACCCCTTCAATATTAAGGTTTGAAAGAAATACATTTAATTGAACTAGCTGCTTCCATGCATTATCAGATACTAATTCATTAGCGATATTATTCCCAAAAATATTCCAAAAATTACAGTGCTCCGAGATGTTGGCTATTATTTGTAGGGCTTCACTGACAGTTGTATCGAAAGTAATTGTTTCAATAATCTTTGCCTCATTGAAATGCCGTTTGATAATGTTGCCAAAAATAATCTTGAAAAACCAGTCGGTCAATATAACCTTTGATAGAGTGGGCAGTTTATGCTTAGCGTCTTTTGGGGCTTGCGAGCTAAATCCATATTCTGCTGCAGAAGAGAGCCACCAATTATCTATTTGCGCATCGAGTACTGCACTACTTTTTATATTCTCTTTTATGTTTTCTGCTGCTGCTGTCGCTGGGTGGCCCGGACACGACGTACCTCTTCCAGATCCGCCCGGATCTTGTCGATCTTCTTGTTGATCAGACGGCGGTCCGTTTCCAGCTGCGTCTCGCCGGGGCCCTTGGAGCCGATAGGCCCCTTGCCGCTGGTGCCGCCCTGACGCTCCAGATGGCTCCACATACCGATCAGCCGGGGCAGCAGATAGCGGTACTGGGCCAGCTCCACCTGCAAGCGGCCCTCCTTGGTTTTTGCCCGCTGAGCGAAAATATCCAGGATCAGGCCGCAGCGGTCCAACACCTGAACGCCCAGCAGCTCCGTCAGCACCCGCTGCTGGGAGGGGGAAAGGTCATTGTCGAAAATGACCATGGTCGCGCCTACATTTTCAACGTAAAGCTGCACCTCCGCCACCTTCCCCTCCCCGATGAAGGTGCGAGGATCCGGCGCGGGCCGATTCTGGAGAACGATGCCGGCAGTCTCGCCGCCGGCGGTCTCCACCAGAGCGGACAGCTCGTCCATACTTTCCTCGGTGGCGCTGTCCTCCCGCAAAACCGGGGAGTTCAGGCCTACCAATACAACTTTATCTCGAATTTCTTCCTTTTTCGGTAACAAATGTGTCTCTCCTTGCGTTTGGGAGGCCCCGTGTCAAATGGGTTTCCCATTTCATTGATGTGTCCAGTATATCCGAATTTTGAAAAAATGCAATAAAAAAGCAGTGGTCTGCGGATGCAGACCACTGCTGGATGTGACGAAGTGTACAGGCTTACTTGTTCAGGCCGAACTTCTTGTTGAACTTGGCCACGCGTCCGCCGGTATCGACCAGCTTCTGCTTGCCAGTGAAGAAGGGGTGACACTTCGAGCAGACTTCCACCTTGATATCACTCTTGGTAGAACCTGTCTCAATCACATTACCGCAGGCGCAAGTAATCGTAGTCTGCTGATAATTGGGATGGATTCCTTCCTTCATTGCTCTCGTTCACCTCTTTCTGGTACAAAACTACCTCTATGGAGCTTTCACCCCACAAAAGCTAAATAAGCATATCACATCGGAACACAGATTGCAAGCATTTTTTCCGGTTTTTGCGAAAAAGCTTGAAATCACGAGATTTCCACGGTTTTTCCGGCTTGCAGGAAGTACAGTGCCTTCCGTGTCACCGCCTTTTCCAGCACCCGTTCCAGCGCCAGAGAGTACGCCGCCAGCTGGCCCCGGTACAACTCCGCGTGCTGTGCCACATCTTCCTCCGTCTGTACGAAGTCGGTCTTAAAGTCCACCACCGTGACGCCCTTGGGCGTTTCAAACCAGCAGTCCACCACACCTTGCAGCAGGATGCTGTCCTCCTCCGCGGCTGCCGGGTCATAATCCCGGGCCGGCATCAGCACCGTGAACCGATACTCCCGCGCCGCCGTTTCCGCCTGCCGCATTTCCTCAGCCAGCGGGGATTCCAGAAAGCGCCGCAGAGCGGGTACGTCCACAGCCGCCGCCTGCTCCGCCGTCAGCTTGGCTTCCAGCCGCAGCTTTTCCACCTGTCCGGGCACATCCAAATTTTGCAGATCCAGATACTGCAAGACAAGATGGGTGGCGGTGCCCCGCTCCGCCGGTGTCAGTCCCTTCTTCTCCCGGCGGAATTTCGGCTGGACAAGGGGCCGGATATAGGGCGTGTGGTAGGCATCTTCCGCGATCTCCTGATCCAGCGCCCGGCCCTTTAGCTGCGTGGCGGTGAGTTTGGCGGGGAGAGTTGTTTCCCGCTGATAGGGATACCGGAAGGTCAACAGCGCCGGGTCAAAGAGCGTTTCTCCTGCATCCTTCTCCGTGTCGGACACAGCCGCTCCGGGCGCCCATCCGAAGTCATCGCCGTCATGGATGAACACCTGCCATGGGGCGGTATCGCCGGTATATAGGCCGCCTGCCATCACCCCGGCCATATCCCGCAGAGGCGCGGCCTCCGGGCGGCACAGCAGCGGCAGTAAGATCCAATCTCCGAAGCACTTCCCCTCCGCCACAACCTCCGGCATCACGGGACAGGCCGCGGCGGCGGTCAGCTTTTGAAGGCGCTTTTCCGCGCCGTACAGCGCGTCTACCAAAATCAGCTTTTCCTTTGGCCGGGTCATGGCCACATACAGGATTCGCTGTTCCTCCGCAAGATTTTCACGGCGAAGCTTTTCTTCCAGCGCCAGTCGGGCCATGGTGGGATAGCGGATCTTCCGCTTCAGGTCGATGCACAGAGGGCCAAGGCCCAGTGCCGGGTGCACCAGCACCGGCGTATCGAAATCCTGCCGGGAAAAGGCGTGCTCCAAATCGCAGAGGAACACGATGGGAAATTCCAGGCCCTTGGATTTGTGAATACTCATCATCTGAACGCCGCCGTTCCCCCCAGCGGTTTTCACGGCGGGAGCCTGCCCAGCATCAATGAGCCGCCGGAGCTGTGTGATGAAGGCGAACAGCCCCCGGTAGCCGCTGCTCTCAAAGCGCTCGGCATGGCGGGTCAGGGCTACCAGATTTTCCTGCCGGACGCCGCCCTCATCCATCGCGCCGAAGATGCCCGGCAGATGCAGCGTATTGTAGATGTGCCACAGCAGGCGGCACACGTTCATGTCTGCCGCCGCGTCCCGCAGTCCGGTCAGCGTTGTCAGGAACGCTTGTACGTCCTCGCCGCCGTCCGCCAGCAGAGCGTCATAGAAGTCTCCCTCCCGGTCACGGCTGCGGATCTCCGCCAGACGGTCCGGCGTAAAGCCGAACACCGGGGAGCGGAGCACGGCGATCAGCGGCACATCCTGCCGGGGATTGTCGACGATCTCCAACAGGGCCAGCGTGACAGAGATCTCCGGGGTCTGGTAGAAATCGCCGCTTTCCTCAAAGGAGCAGGGCACATCCCGCTCCGCCAGCGCCTGAGCGAAGGCGGCGGACCGGCTCCCCGGAGAGCGCATCAGGATCACGATGTCCTCCGGGCGGCAGGGCCGCAGCGTGCCGTCCTCCCCGGTGACGGGATAGCCCTCATCCAAAAGCTGACGGATACGCTGCGCCGTGAACCGGGCCTCCGCCAGCAGCCGTTTCACCGGGCGCTCATTTGCCGCCGACTTCTGGTGGGCGGAGATGAGGTGGAATTCCGTCTCGCAGTCCTTCCGGGGCGGGTAGTACTCCGCGCCAAAGTGGAGGGACTCGTCCTCGCCGTATTCCATCTCTCCCATCTCCGCCGACAGGATGTTGGAGAAGACGAAATTGGCCGCGTCCAAAATCTCTCCCCGAGAGCGGAAGTTTTTGGACAGCAGAATTTTGCGGTTCTCCCCTTCCGCCGCATTTTCAGCAGGTGTGAAGCGGCGGTACTTGTCAAGAAAAATCGTAGGGTCCGCCAACCGGAACCGGTAAATACTCTGCTTTACATCCCCTACAGTAAAGAGGTTTTTGCCTTCACGGGACACCGCCCGGAAAATGGCGTTCTGCACCTCGTTGGTATCCTGATATTCGTCCACCAGGATCTCCCGGTAGCGGCCCGCCACCTGACGGCCCAGTTCCGTAGGCGCGCCGTTCCGCTCCACCAGCAGGCGAAGGGCCAGATGCTCCTGATCGGAGAAGTCGGCGCAGTTCATCCGCAGCTTTTCCGTCCGGTACGCGTCGGAAAAGTCCGCCGTCAGCTTCAAAAGGGCTGTCATGGCTGGGGCCATGGTCTGAAGGTCCTCCATAGCCTCCGTATCGCTGACCGCCAGCATGGGAGCCAGCTTTTTGGCGGCAGTTTTAGCGTTCTCCCACAGCCCCTTCAGTCTCACGACCTCCGGATCATCCGCCATTCCCTTCGGCGTGGTGAGCCGGAGGAATTCCAGTCCATCCAGAGAAATGCGGGCGGCTTCCCAGTTCTGTGCTGCCGCCAAGGGTGCGAAGCTGTGGCTGGCCCGCAGAAATTTTTCGCCATATCCCTTATAGAGATCCCCGCCCACGGTGGACTGTCCCGCTTGTCGCAGCGCCTCCATGTGGTGAAATCCCTTTCGACGGATGACCGCCAGCAGCTCGGCGGCGTAGGGCGTTTCGTCGAAGTCCCCGCTCCGATTTTCCCAGATCGTCCGATTTTCCGCGAGCCAGTGTTCAGGATCGGCGTGACTTTGCAGCTTTTCGTAGGTTTCCAGCACCAGATCCTCCAGGGCGCTGTCATCCCGGCCCGCGCCCAGCGTATCCGCCAGCAGCGCGCCGCCCTCGTCCAGTTCCTCGTAAAACCGCTCCAGTACCCGGGTCAGCACCCGCTGGCGCAGGAGCTTTGCGTCATTTTCGTCCAGCACCCGAAAGTCCGGCGTCAGGGTATAGCGCTCTCCCTCCTGTGCCAGAAGATGGGTGTTCTCCCGCAGCAGCGCCGTGCAGAAGGCGTCCACGGTCTTGATGTCCGCCTGATACACCCGCAAAAGCTGGCTGCGGAGGTGTCGGTCCTCCGGGGTCTCCGCCATCCGTTTGGACAGTTCGGCGGCGATCTTGCTCCGCAGCTCGGCGGCGGCAGCCTTCGTGTAGGTGATGATGAGAAAATCATCGATATGGCAGTGGTCCTCCGTCACGTATCGGAACAGCCGCTCCACCAGCACCTTCGTCTTGCCGGACCCGGCGGCGGCAGACACCAGCAGGCTGCCGCCCCGGTTTTCCACCGCCGCTTGCTGCTGCTCCGTCAGCTTCAGCTTTGCCATGGGTCACCGCCTCCTTCCTCAAGTTCTTTCCAAAATTCCTCCGGTTTTACCGGCAGGATGTACCGCAGACGATCCCGATCCCGGCCATCCCGGAACTGACAGGCGGAGACCCAGTCGCAGAAACGGCACTGGCTGTCCTCCTCGCTGTGGCAGCAGGGATCCGCGTCGATGTTGCCGCTGCGCAGCTCGTCGGAGATCTGGCCCAGCAATTTGTCCACATACGTGCCCAGCTTCCCCAGCCGGGCGGCGGAGGCGAGGCTCCCGGAGAGATTTCCGTCCTTGCCGACCCGCAGCGGCAGATAATGGGGCTCCGTCAGGGCCTCATGCTCCATGGCCTGTAACACCGCCGGGTCCTCCAAGAGAAGTCCGGAGCGCTTCAGTGTCTTTTCCCGCTCCTTTTGCAGAGCTTCCTGAGAGATGCCCCGCTCCGCCGGCAAAATCTCGTCCCGTGCGGGGAGATACAGCACGCCTGCCGGTTCAATCTCTTTTCCGAAAAATTCCGCCCCTTCCTTTTGCAGGGCAAAGAGGTACAGCAGCATCTGAATATCCAGTCCCATGCGGACGTTGGCCAGATCGAATTTCTTCTTGCCGGATTTGTAGTCCACCACCCGGAGGTACAGCTTATCGTCCCTGATCCAGCCGTCCACCCGGTCCACCTTGCCGCCTACCCGCAGTTCCCCGTCCGGACGGGAAATGGTGACGGCGGGCAGTGTTCCGTCCTTCCCTCCGAACCCCAGTTCGAAGGCCATGGGGACAAAATCCGAGTGGCGCAGTTCCTCCGCCACCTGGTCAATGATAGCGTAGGCGTTGGTCCGCAGACGGTTGAACAGATACCGGAACCGGGGGGTACGGTTCTGGAAATTGTGCAGCTCCTGTTCCGCGTATTGGTCGATATATTGTCGGGTCAGGCGGTGAAGTTCTTTGTTATCCACCGCAGCAAAGCCGCCCTGCCCCAGTACGTCTCGGGTGACGTTTTCCAGCAGATAGTGGAGAAACGTGCCGATCTGGGGTGCGTCGAAGGAGGCCGGTTCCCGGGGCTTGGCCCGCAGACCGTACTCCATGAAGTAGGCGAAGTGGCAGGAGCGCATCCGTTCCAGCCGGGAGGCGGTCATGGAAACCCGCTCTCCGTAAATGGCCCGGACTGCGGCGGGAGACAGACTGCCCCGTCGGGCCGCGGCGGCCCGCTCCATGGCGCTTAAATGCCGGGCACAGTCCGGCTCCTGCTGAAAATATCGCCACAGGGGGCCGTCGGGGTCCTGTCCCGCCATTTCCAGCGCAGGTTCAACGGCTGACAGGCGATATGCCTTGTCAGCTCGCTCGTGTTCCACACACAGCTCCGGGAATAGTTTCCGCAGCCGCTCCACCACAAACGCGGGGCGCAGTTCGCTGCCGGAAACATCCGTCACCGGATAGCTCACCGTCAGGCCCGCCGTGGGCTGGGCAAGCGCAGCGTAGAGGTTTTGCAGTTCAATGCCCATCCGTTCCATGCCGGTGGGGGCCAGCTCGACGCCCCGGAGGGCCAGCGCCTGACGGTCATCCTCGTTCAGCAGGCCGCCGCTCTGACCGGGGTCCGGCAGCACGTGGTCATTGGCTCCCAGCAAAAAGAGGTAGCTTGTGGTATGCCGGTCGTTCCGGGTGATCTCGCTGACGGACACCTGATCCAGTGCCACGGGGATGGTACCCACGCTGTACTGGGTCAGCACCAGTCGGAACAGCCGCTCAAACTCGCTCTGTTCCAAGTGTTCTTCCCCTAAAATTTCCACAAACTGATCCAGCACACCGCAGAGGATCTCCCAAAGCTGAGCGGTCTCCTCCGCCTCCTGCATCCGGCCCGCTTCCGCCTGCGCATGCATCCGCTCCGTCAGGGCCGTTTCCAGTTTCAGCTCCTCCATGAAACCGTACAGGGCCTCTACATAGTCCCGGGCCGTCTCCCCGGCCTTCAAGCCCGCCGCCAGACGCTCCAGCGGCTCCCGCACCCGGCGGCGCAGTTGATTTACCTGCGTCAGCACGGCCTGCCGCCGGTCGTTCCACGGCGCGCCGTAGCCGTCCGGGTTTTCCGTCCAGTCCTCGTCCCGGAGCCATGTCTGGCCGTGGATGTCCCATTTCAGAACATAGTTTTCCAGCAGGTCACATTCTTCTGCCGTCAGGCCCGCCAAACCGGTTTTCAGCCAGCGGAACATATCCTCGTACTCATAGCCGTTGGAGATGGAGGACAGCACGCCGGTCAGCAGGCTCAGCACCGGCTTTTCCAGAATGTCGCTGCGGCGGCTGAGATACACCGGGATCCCGTACCGCTCAAACACCGTTTCGATGGTCCCGGCGTACTCCGTCATATTCCGGGCCGCCACGGTAATGTCCCGGCAGCGGCACTTCCCCGCAGCCAACAGACGGCGGATGTCGGCGGCGGTCTGCTCCACCTCGGAATAGACAGTGGCGGCCTCCCGGAGCCGGATGGCGGTGCTGTCGCCCTCGTAGGGCAGATTCTCCCCAAAGAAATGGCGCTCCAAATGTCCAAGTGCTGACGGGTCCTCATTTGTTAAGGATAGTAGCTTTACAGGTTTCCCCTCAGAAGCGGCCAACCGCTCCAGCATGGACATGGTTTTCAGCGTGGGTTCAAAGATATCCTCCCGGCTGTTGACCTCCCCTAACAGCGTGACCGTGACAGACCGGGCCTGCCGCAGAAAAATCGCCAGCGCCCGCCGCTCCTGCGCGTTGAAATAGGTAAAGCCGTCGATGAAAATGTCCTTGTCCCGCACATACCCGGACTCCTCCAAATGGTCGCAGAGCTTGGTCATCCGGTCCCGGGCGTCCAGACCGGGACGGCGGAGCCGGGCCTCATAGGCGGCGTAGAGCAGACTCAGATCCGTCAGCTTGTCGTGGGTGGCGCCGTCTATGTCCTGCGCCTGCTGGTACAGGATCTCCGGGGTCACCTCGTAGCTTCGCAGTTCGTCGAACAGCGCCAGCATCTGTTCCAGAAAGCCCACCTTCTGCGAGGGCTTCCGATACACGGTCATCTGAGGGGCCGTTTCCAGCAGCGCCCGCTGGAGGGTCAGCAGCTTGCCGCCGTTATCCAGCGTCACGTCCGCGATGCCGCCGGTGATGCTCAGCACCCGCTCGCCCAGCCGCCGAAAGCTCAGCACCTCGGCATGACGGCTGGCGGTATCGCCGCAGGCGCTGCACACGTCCACCTCCGCCTGATGGGAGGCGTGCTCCGGCACCAGCAGGATCTGCTGGCTGCTCTCTCCAAGCTCCGCCATCCGCCGCAGTATGGTATCCGATTTTCCCGTTTTGGCACGGCCGATCAAGATCGTCAGCATAGTGACCTCCCGCAGTTTGTTTTTTCCCATTCTATCACAACGCCGCCGCCAAAAACAGACCCGATTGCCTTTTTTTCGCCGTCATGCTACAATGGCTTCGCTATGAATTCTGACATACAGGAGTGATCGTCATGCCCCATATTCCACAGGGCACCACGGATACCGTGGACCTCGAGCTGTTTGATCCGGCGCTGGACGCCGCCCTGCGCCCCTCCCCGGATTACGATGTGAGCCGCTGGCTCTATGTGCCCAACACCTATTCCGAATACCGTTATATTCTGGGCACCCGGGGCCAAAAGCCTCTGATCTGCGTGGGGATCAACCCCTCCACCGCCGCGCCGGACGCGCTGGACCCCACCCTGCAGTCCGCCCAGCGCATCGCCCTGAACAACGGCTATGACAGCTTTCTCATGTTCAATGTCTACGCCCAGCGGGCCACCCGGCCGGACGATATGGAGCGGGTGTGCAACAGCGCTCTCCACGAGGAAAACCGGAAAGCCTTCCGCTATCTTCTCTCCCTTTCGGAGACCCCTGCTATCTGGGCCGCCTGGGGGAACATCATCGAAAAGCGGGATTACCTCATGGACTGTATGCGGGATTTCGCCGCTGACGGTCAGGCCGCAAACGCTCAATGGTTCACCGCCGGGCCGCTTCTGAAATCCGGCCATCCCCACCATCCCTTATATCTGAAATCCACTACTGCATTGCAGCCCTTTGATATTGACGCTTATCTGCACCGCTGATCCAGCCGCCCGTCTGGATTTCCGGGCGGGCGGTTTTTATCTTTGCCCTCCCTTGTCAAAAAAATACAAAAGCCCTCCGCTGAACAACGCCGAATTTTGGTGAAGCGGCGGCAGATTGGTTATTGAACATTCAATTTTGACGTGTATAATGAATTATTATTCATGTGTCTTCATAGGAGGCTGCTTATGAAAACCTACAACTTTAAATATGGACATGGGTCTGTGTCCCTTTCCCTGAACGAAGAGGATATTCTGGCGGAGCTGCATGGAACAGAGACGCCGCCCATCAGCGACATCCGTTCTGCCCTGTTCGCCTCGCTGGAGCAGCCCATCGACAGCGCGCCTCTGCGCCAGCGGGTCCGCCCCGGAGACCGGGTAGCTCTGGTGATCAGTGACATGACCCGATTCTGGATGCGGCAGGATCTGGTGATTCCCCATCTCGTTGACTATCTCATCGACGAATGCGGCGTACAGCCGGAGCATCTGACCATCGTGGTGGCCAACGGTACTCACATCGGCGGCGATGAGCAGGAACTGCGGACACTGGTCACCGACGGGGTCTATAACCGGGTCCGTGTGAAGAATCACGACTGCGAGGCCAAGGATCTTGCCTATCTGGGCACTACGCCCCATGAGACACCTGTGTGGATCGACCGCACTGCCGCGGAAGCGGATCTGGTGGTCTGCTTAGGCGCCGCCACCCATCATGTGATGGCCGGCTTCGGCGGCGGACGGAAGAGCATCCTCCCCGGCATCAGCGGCTTGGAGACCATCCGCCACAACCACGCCTATTCTCTGGACAGCACCAAGCTCCGCACCAACCCCGCCATCGGAAACGGCGTGTTGGCGGGAAACCCGCTGCACGAGGATATGTGCGAGGCGGCGTCACTGGTGAACAACCTCTTCATGGTAAATCTGGTGATGAACGCCGACATGAAGCTCTCATATATCTTCTCCGGCCACTATCTGACCTCCTGGGAGCGGGCCTGTACTGCCGTGGATGACATTTACCGGGTGGATATTCCCTGCCGGGCAGACGCCGTGGTCACCAGCTGCGGCGGCTTTCCCAAGGACATCTCCCTCTATCAGGGCACCAAGACCATTGACAATGTGGAATCCGCGTTGAAGCCCGGCGGTACGCTGGTTCTGATGATCGAAGCGCCGGAGGGCGGCGGCCCCGCCGAGTACTTCGACTGGAGCAAGAATTTACAGGACGGCACCATTGAGCAGCGTCTGCGGGAGGCCTTCACCGTGGCGGGCTACATCTTCTTCCTGAACTGTGAGCAGGCCCAGCGGTACCGCATTTTCATGTATTCCTCCATTGATCCCCAGACCGTTGCCCCCATGGGCATTCACGCCTTTTCCGATATGGACGCCTTACTGAAAGCTGCGGAACTGGACGGAAAATCCACCTATATCATTCCCAACGGGTCCACCGTGATCCCCCGGGTGAAAGGAGAAACGCTATGAGACCTGTAAAATCATATATCGCCAAGCGATTTCAGAATTCCGACGCCGGACTGAGTCTGGACACCGACGCGCTGGCCCGGTATTCGGATATCATTGATCTCAGCATCGGCGACACGGACTTTATCACCGATGACGCCATCATCGACACCGCCTTCCGGGAAGCCAAGGCCGGGTACACCCACTATGGAGATCCGAAGGGTGATCCGGAGCTGATCCGCTCCGTCTGTGACGCATGGCAGACGGATTTCAAGCAGCCCCTCTCCCCGGATCACGTTCTGGTCACCGCTTCCAGCAGCATGGGAATGGCGCTGGTGATGCTGTCCGTTCTGGACCCCGGTGACGAGGTCATCGTCTTTTCCCCCTACTTCTCCCTCTACCGCACCCAGGCGGAACTGGCCGGCGGTGTGTGCGTGGAGGTCCCCACCTATGCAAGCGAGGGATGGGCCATTGACGAAGCCCGTCTCCGGGCGGCCATTACCCCCCGCACCAAGCTCATTGTGTTCAACAATCCCTGCAACCCCACCGGCATGGGCTATGACCGCTCCACTCTGGAGCTGCTGGGCCGGGTGGCGGAGGAACATGACCTGCTGATCGCGGCGGATGAGATCTATACCACCTACCTCTATGAGGGGGACTTCATCCCCCTCCGCACGATCCCTGGGCTTGCCCACCGGGTCATCACCCTGAACAGCTTTTCCAAGAATTTTCTCATGACTGGCTGGCGGGTGGGCGTAGCCATCGCGGAGCCGGAGATACTGGAGGTCATGAGCAACATCAACAACTCCCTGATCTATACGGCCCCCTCCATCTCCCAGCGGGCCGCCATACAAGCGCTGGCGATCCGGCAGACCATTCGTGAGAAATACGTTCTGGCCTACCGGGACCGCATTTTCTACGCGGCGGACCGGATGGAGCAGATCCCCTACCTCAGTCTGGTACGGCCCAAGGGCACCTTCTACCTCTTCCCCGGCATTGAGAAAACCGGCCTCAGCGCCGAGGACTTCTGTCAGGCGCTCCTGGAACGGGCCCATGTTCTGGTCACACCCGGCACGCTGTTCGGCAGCACTGGCGCCGGACATTTCCGCATTGCGTGTACGGTGGGGCTGGACCGCCTGAAGGAAGCCTTTGACCGGATGGAGGGCCTATCCTTCTGACGGCAATTTATTCGCATGTTGTGAATATTTATAAATATTCATTCAGTGAGTTTTTGATTATATACAGTTTGCCTATTGATTTTAGCTGAATATTGCGTATAATCATACGTATAAACAGAGTTGATTCAATAATCACTCAGGAATTGGGAGGATAACATGAAAAAGAATACATGGAAAAAGCTCATGTCTCTGGCGCTGGGCGCCATGATGATGCTGTCTCTGCTGACCGGCTGCGGCAGCAAAACTGAAGATTCCGCTCCGGCGGACAGCACCCCGGCTGAGGAAACCCCGGCAGAACCGGCCGCAGCGGCAAGTCTGCTGGAAAAGGTCAAGACCAGTGGCAAGCTGGTAGTCGGTACGGAAGCCCAGTACGCTCCCTACGAGTTCAAGGATCTGAATGCTAACTTCGCAGGCTGCGATATGTGGCTGGCCCAGCAGATCGCCGATCACCTGGGCGTGGAGCTGGAAGTGGTGGATATGTCCTTTGACGGCATCATCCCCGCTGTAAAGTCCGGTCAGGTGGATCTGGGCATCGCCGCCTTCACTAAGACCCCTGAGAGAGCCGAGGAGATCGATTTCAGCGACCTGTATGAGAAAAGCGCTCAGCTTCTCATTGTAAAGGCAGGCAACGCGGACCTGTATTCCACCAAGGAATCTCTGGCAGGCCAGAAGGTCGGCGCCCAGAAGGGCACCATCCAGTCTCAGCTGATCCAGACCGCTCTGCCTGACAGCGAACTGTTCGAGCTGGAAAAGTATCCTGCTCTGGCGCTGGAAGTCCAGAACGGCAACATCGCCGGCCTGGTGGTGGATCAGGCTGTGGGCGAATCTTTGATTGCCACCAGCAACGGCGGTCTGGAAGTCTCCAACTTCGCCTTCACCTCTGAGGAAGCCTCCTTCGGCAAGGCCGTTGTGGCCGCCAAGGGCAGCGAGGATCTGCTGGCAGAAGTCAACACCGTCATCAATCAGGTGGTCAACGACGGCAGCTACCTGAAGGCTTATGACGAGGCTGTGGAGCTGGCAGCCAGCATGGGTCTGTAAAATAAATACCGATTCTGATTAGAACCAAGCACGGACGCGCGGGGAACCAACTCTGGTTCCTCGCGTGCCCGCCTGATATTTGCCGGATACCGGCACACAAACAAGGAGGAATTCTCCCATGGCCTTTTTGGAAACCATGGCAAAGCTGATAGAACGCTACAACAGCTTTTTCACCGAAGGCATCGTCAACACGCTCATCATCGCCGCCTTCTCCGTTCTGTTCGGCGCGATACTGGGCACCCTGATGGCCTCTCTGCGGATGTGCCGCATCCCTCCCCTGCGGTGGATCGCAGTGGCGTACATCGAGTTTGTCCGCGGAACGCCGCTGATGGTGCAGCTTATGTTTATTTTCTACGGTCTGCCCATGATCGGCATTACCATTCCTAACATTCCCTGGATTCCCAACTTCTCCCGGTTCGCCGCCGGTATCGTGGCTATGAGCATGAACAGCTGCGCCTATGTGGCGGAGATCATCCGCTCCGGTATTCAGGCTGTGGACGGCGGACAGATGGAGGCCGCCCGGAGCGTTGGCTTCAGCAGCGGTGAGGCCATGCGGCTGGTGGTCCTCCCCCAGGCCATCCGCAATATTCTCCCGGCGCTGGGCAACGAGTTCGTCACCGTCATCAAGGAATCCTCCATTGTCTCCGTGATCGGCATTGCCGACCTGATGTTCCGCACCAACGATGTGATCGCCGTGACCTACAAGAATCTGGAATGTCTGGCTGTGGCGGCGCTGTGCTACTTCGTGCTGACCTTCGTCAGCGGCCGGGCGGTGTCTCTGGCGGAAAGGAAACTGTCCCATGGAAAATAAGCGTGAAATTCTGAAGGTTGTGGACCTGCAAAAAAAATTCCACAAGCTGGAAGTCCTCAAGGGGATCAGCACCACCTTCCACGAAAATGAGGTGGTCTCCATCATCGGTCCCAGCGGCGGCGGCAAGTCCACCTTCCTCCGCTGCCTGAATCTGCTGGAGCAGCCCACCTCCGGCCAGATCCTCTTTGACGGCACGGATATCTGCACCATCAAGGGCAAGACCATCGACCACTGCCGTCAGCGAATGGGCATGGTATTCCAGCAGTTCAACCTGTTCAACAACATGGACGTGATGCACAACCTCACCGCTGCCCCGGTGCGCATTAAGGGGATGTCCCAGTCCGACGCACAGGAGAAGGCCTTGGAGCTTTTGGCAAAGGTGGGTCTGGCCGACCGGGCCGACGCCTATCCCAGCCAGCTTTCCGGCGGCCAGAAGCAGCGGATCGCCATTGTGCGTTCCCTGATGATGGACCCGGAGGTCATGCTGTTCGACGAGCCTACCAGTGCTCTGGACCCGGAGATGATCGGTGAGGTGCTGGACGTGATGAAGGATCTGGCGGAGAGCGGCATGACCATGATCGTGGTGACTCACGAGATGCGCTTCGCCCGGGAGGTCAGCAGCCGTACCATTTTTCTGGACGGCGGCGTCATCGGCGAGGATAAGCCCTCCCACGAGCTGTTCTCCCATCCGGAAAGCCCCCGGCTCGTCACCTTCCTGAATAAAGTTCTGTAAAACCTGTAACAGCCCGTGCGGAATTGATCCGCACGGGCTGTTGTCATTTGGTCAGCTTTGCTTTTAAGGTCTGCCACAGCTCCACTGATTTGAATTTCAGGATATAGCCCTCGTCCGCCTCCGTGATGAGGGCCACCTCCTGATCCGTCAGTCCCGCATCCAGCGCGACGGCGGGAACATCGCTGGCCGCCGCCGTACACAGGGGCGGAAACACCACGCACCACCAGTTCTGCCCCGCCGCCTCTCCGATCAGGACCCGCAGAGCCAGATATTCCCCGGCGGGCAGGGCAAAGCCGTCATATTCCTTTGTGGGAAAGGACGTTTCCGCCAGCTCCGCCCGGACGCCGTAATCATAGCCGTTGGCCGTGATGACGACACGGGCCGTTTCCTCCAACTCCGGGAGGATGGCCGTCAAGCGGCGGCGGGCCTCCGCCTGATCGTCCGCTCCCCGGAGGGTCTCCGTGGCCCGTTCCAGCACGGCGTCCCGCACTTTTAGTTTCAACACCTGATCCTCCTCGGAATCGGAGTTAGCCAGCACATGGAGCCGCACCACCTTTTCCGCTAACTGGCTCTGGGTGTGAAGGGCCACTGCCCCGGAGGTCAGCGCCAGCGCCGCCACGATCATCAACGTAAGCTCGATGGGATGCAACCGCTGTTTCATAAAAATTTCCGTCCTTTCCGGATACGATTCTCATGTATCTGGATTCTGGACGGAAATTTTGCGTTTTATACCAATTTACCCACAGGTTTTGCCAAATAGGTCTGCGGATAGCGCTGCTTCAAGGCGGTCAACGCCGCCTTCGCCGCCGTTTCCTCCCGGAAAATGCCAAACACCGTCGGCCCGGAGCCGCTCATGGCGGCGTTCAGCGCCCCCAGCTCCAAAAGCCGGTTTTTGATGTGGAACACCTCATGGTATTCCTCTGGCAGAAATTCCTCGAACACGTTGCACAGCCGTGCCGCCACGCCGTTCAGATCCTCCGCAGACAGTGCGCGGATCATGCCGTCGATATCCGGGCGGTTTTTCGGTGTCCCGGCATCCGCCAACGTGAACAGCGCAGGCGTGGGGATGCCGAATTCCGGCTTGCACAGTACGATCCAACAATCCGGCAGGGCAGGCAGCGCCGTCAGCCGTTCCCCCCGGCCCTCCGCCAGAGCCGTGCCGCCGGAAACGCAGAAGGGCATATCACTGCCCACCGTCAGTCCGATGGCCCGCAGCTGCTCCACGGGCATTTTCGGTGCGTACTGCCGGCGCAGGCACCGCAGCAGCGCCGCCACATCCGCGCTGCCGCCCCCCAAGCCTGCGTAGGCCGGGGTGGTTTTTTCCAGATGCACGGTCAGGGGCGGCACGGGCCGTCCGACGGCGGCAAAAAAGGCTTCCGCCGCCTGCTGCTCCAAGGAGGACTTCCCCGCCGGGACCGTGAAGCCGTCCGCCAGCAGTGTGAAGCCGGTGCCAGTCTCCTCCACCGTTACTGTGTCGCAAAGGGAAACGGACTGCATCACCATCCGCAGCTCGTGATAGCCGTCCGTCCGGCGGCCTAAAATGTTCAGGGCCAGATTGATTTTCGCCGGGGCCTGTTCCTGTATCTTCATCGAATCCTCCTGGCTTCCAGATAGTAGCGCTTATCCCGCGCCTCTCCCATGGAGAAGGTCTTGCGGGGCAGCACGCCGTCGGCCATCACGGTGGGGAACAGCTGCTCCTTCCCCATGAGCGGCAGCAGGAATCCCAGATTCCCCGGCCGACTGCCCAGCTTTCGGGCCACGTCATCCCCGTGGATGTAATCCACCTGCACCTCCGGATGGTCCCTGCAATATGCGTCCAGAAAGGCTTGCAGCGTTCCCACCGTCAACTGCGCTTTGGGGTGCGGAACCGTCCACAGGCCGTCCATTCCCTGACCGCAGACCTCTGCCGTATGCCCCTCTCCCCCGCCAGTATGCGCGCCGGGATAGAACGCCTGAAAGGCGTCCCACAGATCCCGGCCGTCCACATGGAACAGTACCCGGTGGATGGGTTCAAAGGTCAACGCGTCATCGTGAAGATTCACCACCTCCACCAAGGCGTACTGGGCGGGCAAAGACGCCCACCGCTCCGGCGGCGTCACCTTTTTCAGATTTTCATAGCAGGCTTTGGCGGTGGCCAGAGAATGATTGCCGTCTCCCACGGCGAACAGCAGCGGGGCCGCGTCCGCCATGCCGTACTTATCCGCCATGGCCTCCGGACTTTTCAAGGCGCTCAGGGCGTTGGCCACCCGGCTCATCTGACTATCAGTCAGCCGCCAGCCCTTCACATGGCCGCCGCCCAGCATGAGGTCCGTGTCATAGAGGGCTTCCATGACGCCGGTCTCCCCTGTCAGCGGTTCGATCACGCTTCTCTGCGGATCGTCGATCAGCAGCATTACATGGGGCAGTTCCAGCGCCGCGTGCTCCCGCACCCGTACCCGGGGTGGGATGCGCTCCAACACCGTCCCCTCCGTGGCCCGGATCAGCGCCCCGGAGCCAGGGGTGAAGTCATATTGCTCCAGATCAACGCAGCCGATCAATCCATTCCGCACCCGGCCGTCAGACTGCGTGCGCTCCAGATAGATCAGGCTGTCCGAGAGTGTCCGGAACAGGCCATCCGCCAAGTAGCGGTCCATAGAAGCGTTGATGGTCTCAATTCGCTTGTCCACATCCGGGCCGTTCAGATAGACCTCCGGCAGCACCAGCCGCAGGGCTGACGGAGCCTCTCCTACGGCTGCTTCCGCCGCCTGCCAGTAGTCTGGCTGAGAGGTGAACTGGTCACAGGCGACCACCGGCCATTTTTTCATTTCAGCCGTCTGCGGCAGTAAGATATCCGCCGGGTAAAAGGCGGTCTGTTCAAATCGTTGATTCATAGGTATCCCTCGCTGTTTCGAATTTCGTTTTTTATTATAATGCAGACGCATCTGCCTTGCAAGGTATGAATAAAATCCGTTTTTTACGAAAACACTACGGACAGTTCACTTGTCACACAGGAGGTAGAATATGATCGTTGACAAAATTGCGCTGATCCTTGTGATCGTCGGCGCACTGAACTGGGGCGGCGTGGGGCTGTTCGGCTTTGATACCGTCGCATTCCTGTTCGGCGGACAGGCCGCCGTCCTCTCCCGGATCGTCTACGCGCTGGTCGGGCTGGCAGGTCTCTGGTGCGTCACGCTGCTGTTCCGGGACACGGAGGACAACACCGGCCACGCGCCTCACACAGCCTGAGCCATTCAACAAAAAAGAGCACCTTACGGTGCTCTTTTTTCCTGTTATTTTCCGGCTTGCAGACGTTTTACCAAGTCCTCTGCCGGGGTGACGTTGACGGTGCGGTAGGTGGTGTAGATCACCATGCCGGGGCGGGCGCCCGCCGGTTTTTTGACATACTTCACCTGTGTGCAGTCCACCGGCACGTTGGCGCTGTCCTTGGCCTGGGAGTAGTAGGCTGCCAGACCTGCGGCCTCTGTAATATCCTGATCCCCCGGCCTCCTCCGCCAGGAAGTTGAAGTAGATGGGAATGATGGTGGCAATGAGCAGCGTGAATGCGGAATTGCCCACATCATAGAGAACCCAGCTGCGCTCCGCCGGGGTGAGTTTCAGTTTGTTCATGCGTTTGCTGCCTCCTGTTCCGGCTTGGGATCAAAGGTGCGCCCATAGATGGGGTCCTCTGCCTGACCGCTCTCCACCACCCGGTCAAAGTCCCCGATGAGCCGGGCTGCCAGCTCCGCTGCCCGATCGAACCGCCGGAGCAGTTCCGCATTGCTGTCCTCGCACCGGGGTTCCGGGTCAGGGCCGACCACCAGCCCGCCCAGCTTCTCAAACTGACCCGCCAGGCGCAGGGCGGTGAAGATCACCCAGCGTTTCAGAGCCGAAGGCGCCACCAGCAGATCCAGATAAAAGACCATGCCCCGGAGGGAATCCAGCACCTGTTCCTGTGTGACTTCCGGGAAGAAATCGGCGATCACGGCGGCATTCTCCTCCGACGGCACCAGATGTCCGGTGGGGCGGTGGCTTGCCGGG
>ERZ832522.2241-NODE-2241-length-24039-cov-13.153853_pt1 | contig 24039 bp, 21 predicted proteins | sample MGYA00519951_ERZ832522 | MGnify/ENA primary metagenome ERZ832522 (study PRJEB31850, sample SAMEA3708728) | human gut metagenome | biome: human gut; feature: human-associated habitat; material: faeces | place: China | collected 2014 ... | reverse complement strand
GGGAAGGAAGCCGCGCGTCATGAGCTCGAAGCCGTCCTACTACATCACCACACCCATCTACTACGTGAACGCCGACCCGCACCTGGGCACCGCGTACTCCACGATCATCGCCGACGTCCAGGCGCGCTACCGCCGTGCCGCCGGCTACAACGTCAAATTCCTCACCGGCATGGACGAGCACGGCCAGAAGGTCGCCGAGGCCGCCGAAAAGCACGGTATGACCCCGCAGGAGTGGTGCGACTCTCAGGCTCCTCACTTCCATGAGCTGTGGGAGGAGCTGGAGATCTCGAACGACGACTTCATCCGCACCACCGAGCCCCGCCAGAAGCGCGCCGTGCAGTACCTGTGGGAGCGCATGCAGGAGGCCGGCTACATCTACAAGGGCAGCTACGATGGCTGGTACTGCGTGCCGGACGAGACCTTCTTCACCGAGACCCAGGTCGACAAGGCCGACGAGGCCCGCGGCACCAAGGGCGAGCACCTCTGCCCCGACTGCGATCGCCCGCTCGAGCGCGTCAAGGAGGAGAGCTGGTTCTTCAAGCTCTCCGCGTTCCAGGACAAGCTGCTCGCGCTTTATGACGAGCATCCCGATTTCGTCCAGCCCGATTTCCGCATGAACGAGGTTCGCTCCTTTGTCGAGGGCGGTCTGAACGACCTGTCCGTCTCCCGCACGTCCTTCGACTGGGGCATTGAGGTTCCCTTCGACGACGAGCATGTCACCTACGTGTGGTTCGACGCGCTCACCAACTACATGACCGCCGTGGGCTATGGCGCCGAGGGCGACGAGGCCGCTGCCGACTTCGCCTACCGCTGGCCCGCTCAGACTCACATCGTTGGCAAGGACATCATCCGTTTCCACTGCGTGATCTGGCCCGCCATGCTCATGGCGCTGGGCGAGGCCCTTCCCGAGCATGTTTTTGCCCATGGCTTTCTTACCGTCAAGAACGAGGAGACCGGCAAGGCCGAGAAGATGTCCAAGTCCCGTGGCAACGCCATCGCCCCGCGCGAGGTCATCGAGAAGCTCGGCGTCGAGGGCTATCGCTACTACTTCATGACCGACGTCACCCCCGGTACCGACGGTGCCATCAGCTTCGGCCGCATGGAGCAGGTCTATAACGCCGACCTGGCCAACAGCTGGGGCAACCTCATCTCGCGCTCGACCAACATGTGCATCAAGTACTTTGAGGGCGCCACGCCCGAGCGCGCCGCCGATGCCGCCGGCTACGCCGAGAACCCGCTGGCCTCGGCCGCCGAGGGCATCTTCGAGCGCTATGCCGCCAAGATGGAGGCATTCGCCTACGGGGATGCAGCCAAGGAGATCATGGACCTGATCCATGCCGCCAACCACTACATCGAGGATTCCGAGCCCTGGACGCTGGCCAAGGATCCGGCTAAGGCCGGCGAGCTCGCCAACGTGATTTGGAACCTGCTGGAGGCTATCCGCATTTCTGCCCACCTGCTCATGCCGCTCATGCCGAGCACCAGCGCCGAGGCCCTGCGCCGCATCGGCTGTGAGGGTGAGGCCGCGACTGACGACATGGACGCATCTTGCGTCTGGGGCCAGCTGGCCGCTGGCCTGCCGGTCGAGAAGGGCGAGGCCCTCTTCCCCCGTCTGGGTTAATGAACCCGACCGACCACCTGAGGCGCCCGACCTTGCCGCCTGATCGCCGCTTGCGTGCCTTATGCACGCTGCGCCCCTCTTACGGCAACCTCGGGCACTTTGGGCGGTCGGTTTCTTTGCTGAGCTTTTGAACGGAGCGCGTATGACCACATCCCCGCTTGCGAACCCCACGGCAACGCGCGAGATGCTCGAAGCGTTCGGCCTGGCGACCAAGCACCGCTTGGGTCAGAACTTCCTTATCGACAATCATGTCATCGAGCGCATTATGGCGTTGGCTGAGCTTACGGGCTCCGAGCGCGTGCTCGAGGTGGGGCCGGGCATTGGCACGTTGACGCTCGCACTTGTGCAGGAAGCTACCCGCGTGACGTCCATCGAGATGGACACCGAACTCGAGCCGGTTCTCTCGGCGCACGCCATGGGCCACTCCAACTTCCGTTTCATCATGGGGGACGCGCTCGCGGTGCCGCCTGCGGCGATCGCCGAGGCGCTGGACGGCGAGCCCGAGCTGCTCGTGGCGAACCTGCCCTACAACGTGGCTGCCACGATCATCCTGCAGTTCTTCCAGACCATGCCGTCGCTTCGCCGTGCCGTCGTCATGGTTCAAAAGGAGGTTGCCGATCGTATCGCCGCGGTGCCGGGGACCAAGGCCTATGGCGCTTACACGGTGAAGCTCTCGCTGTACGGCGAGGTCACGGGGCGCTTCGAGGTCCCTCCGCGCTGCTTTATGCCTGCACCGCATGTGGATTCCGCCGTTGTGAGAATCGACCGCGTGGATGCTTCTGATGCTGAGGGCGAGGGAGCGGCCCCCGCCGATGCAGCAGCCGTGGCGCGTGTGGTCGATGCTGCCTTCGCGCAGCGCCGCAAGACCATCCGCAACTCCATGAGCTCGAACGGCTTTGACAAAGACGCGCTCGACGCCGCCTTCGAAGCGTGCGGAATCTCGCCGACCGCCCGAGCCGAGGCGCTTACCACGGAAGATTTCATCGCGCTCGCCGCCTCGCTGACGAGCGCGCCGGGCGGGGAGTGAGGCTCGTGGCGATCTCGTTCACCAAGAAGAACAAGGTGTTCACGCTGCCGCCGGCGCACGCGCCTCTGTTCGACACCCATGCTCACCTACGATCGTTTTGGGGTGAGGATAAAGATCCCATCGACGTGCTCGTCCGCGCGCACGAATCGGGCGTGCACGAGTTGATGACCATCTTCGACCCCATCGCTGATAAATCGGAGGAGACTCCCGACGCCCTGGCGTTCTCCCGTTGGTTGCATGGGGTGATCGATGCCGCCGCCGATCGTGGTGCCGAGGTGCGCGTTCGCTACTTGGTGGGCGTCCATCCCTACGGGACGCTCGATTATACCGACGAGTTGCATGCACAGGTCGCAGCCGCGCTGGATGACCCTCTGTGCGCGGGTATCGGTGAGATCGGCCTGGATTATCACTTTGATGCAGATGACCAGATCGAGGCGGCTCCGCACGCTGCGCAGATGAACGTCATGGCGCGTCAGCTCTCGCTTGCCGTCGAGCGCAACGTTCCTGTCGAACTGCATCTGCGCAACGACTACGGCGATGAGGCTCGTACGGCCCATGCCGACGCGATTTCCGTGCTCGAGCGCGTGGGCGTGCCCACCGCGGGCTGCGTGCTGCATTGCTTTGGCGAGGATCGAGCGACTATGGAGCGTTTTCTTGCGCTTGGGTGTCACATCGCCTTCGGCGGCGCCGCGACGTTCAAACGCAACGACGGTGTGCGTGAGGCGTTCGCCGCTTGTCCGCTCGACCGCCTGCTGTTGGAGACCGATTGCCCCTATATGGCGCCCGAGCCCATTCGCGGTTTGGAGTGCGAGCCGGCGATGATCGCCCAGACTGCCGATGTCCTCATATATGACCGCGCCGACCGAACGGGCGAGTTGCCCGATGCGGTCGCCACCGCGATTTGGAACACCTCGAACGCCCTATTTGGAGGTCGCCATGAGTAGGAAATCGAAACGCGATATGACGCCCGAGGAGCTCGCCGAGCTCGAGGCTGAGGACGAGCGCGCGATGGAAGCCGCCCGCGAGCTTCGCGCCCGTCGCGAGGCGGTGCAGGGCCCGGCGCCCATCGATCGGGATATCCACGCCTCCTTGCCGCTCACGCGCGTGTTCTACCCGCTGCTCGGTTGCACGATCGTGGCGTTTATGGTGTCGCGATTCGCGGCGAACATGGGGATGCCGGAGCTCGAAGCGGTGACGAGCACGGCCGCCACGCTGCTGTTCCTCACCTCTTTCATCGTGTGGTTTGTCTCGCGTCATCAGGCCAAGAAACTCACGAGGGAAGCGCGCGGCGAGTAAGTTCGCTTGCCGAATCTTCTTCATGCACGGGCCGGCCGGGGATGTTCGTTCCCTGGCCGGCCCGCTTGTTGAAAGGTATGGGCGCCGTTGCCCTGTTACGCGTTCCATCCGTCGATGGAGAGCGGGTCGGGCATGGTGGCGTATATGCGCTCCTCAGCTGTGGGCGGCTTGCCCTCGAAGAGGCGCACGAGGCGATCGAGTTGGACGGCAAGCCACTCGAGAAGATTGGGGGGTTCGAGTCCGTTGGCAGTTATGAGTTCGACGGAGCCGATGGTCTCGCCGTTTTGGGTGTAGGTGACCGACCCCGCGGCAGTTCCCGCCGCATGTTTGCCGCGAAGTTCGTCGACTTCGACTTTCTGCTCGATGGTTCCGCCGAGTGTGAATACGCGCGCGGTTGCGTCTGCGTCGGCGAAGGTGAGGTCCATGAGTTTATCGGACCAATCGACGCAGGCCGCCTCGGCGGCCAGGGGCACGCCCCCGACCTGCTTGGGGCTGGTGGCAAAGGGCAGGTTGGCAAAGTGCCCGTAGTACCAGTTCGCGAGAGTCAGCGTATCGTTGAAACGCCCCTCGTCGCCCTTTGAGCCGAAGAGTGCGATATACACCTCGCCCTCGGGCTCGCGCGAGAACGTGCACACGAAGCACTCGCCCGCCTCGTAGGTGCTGCCCGTTTTGCCTCCAAGGTTGCCATCGCGCCCGAGGATCTTGTTGCGCACGGTGAGGGGCAAGGAACGCGCGCTGCCGTCGGCTGAGGTGACGTGCATCTCGGTGGCGCCGCTGCAGGCAAAGGAGCGGAAGGCCTCATTGCGCCATGCTTCGGCCCAGATGCGCGTGACGTCGTGCGCGGTGCTGTGCAGATTGCCGACCCAGGCGCCGAAGTCGAGGCCGTGGGGGTTCTCGAACAGCGTATCGGTGCAGCCGAGTTGGGCGGCGCGGTCGTTCATGGCCTTGATGAAGGTCCCGTACGGGTCGGCGCTGGCGGGGTCGATCTTGCCGCCGACGTGCGTGGCGATGGCGGTGGCCACGTCGTTGCCGCTCATGACCATGAGGCCGGTAAGCGCCTGTTCGAGCGTGAGGGTGTCGCCTTCTTTGAGGCCCACACAGGATTCGCCCACCGTCGCGGCGGCGTGATCGACGGCGAGGATCTCGGATGGATCGCAGTGGTCGAGTGCGACGAGTGCGGTCATGACCTTGGTGGTCGAGGCGATCTTGATGGGGGAATCGGCTCCGCGCTCGTAATACACGGATCCATCGGGGCGCATGATGATGGCGTGAGTCGCCAAGATGTCAGGCATCTCCTCGCTGGCGAGCCCGCGCTCTTGCGCCGAAGTTCCTAGGACCAGGTCGGTCAAGAGGACATCGGCGTATGCGGGTTCGGCGAGGACTGCGAATAGGACGAATGCGGCGGTGAGGGCTGTCCCGAGCGCGGCTGAAAGAGCTTTGTTCATGTGTTCCTTCTGTCCGGGGAATTGAATGCAGTATACGCCTCGTGCCGTTAGGACATCGTTTCGCGTCATGTGGTGCCTCGATTTTTACGACTGTGGTCAAAAACTTAATCCATACAGTATGTGAGGCTGTATGCGAGTGACTTGGGACGTCGATTTGCGGGGTGCGGCGTTGCATAAGAGGGCAGAGTGACGCCTTTGCGGCCGCGCCGACCGCAAGCTGAGAGCTCAGGGTTCGTCACCTTAAGACGGTGCAACTGTATGAAGTTGAATTATGACCATCCATTCGATGAGAGAGTACTTATCTTATGCTTAACGCGATTGCAAGGAGGTGCGTCGGCGTGGTCTTTTCGCCATAATGGACGAGACGGAAAGGAGCACATCGTGGATACGCCTCGCATTCTCGTTGTGGACGACGAGAAGACTATCACCGACCTCGTAGGGATTTACCTGCGCAATGAGGGATTCGATGTGACGCTGGCGTATAACGGCGCCGATGCCGCCCGTCTCATCTTGGAGCAGGAGTTCGATCTAGCCGTGCTTGATATCATGCTTCCCGATGTGGACGGCTTCGAGTTGCTCCGCACCATCCGCACCGAGCGCACCTATCCCGTCATCATGCTCACCGCCCGCGACAGCCAGTCCGATAAAATCGAGGGCCTCACTCTCGGCGCGGACGACTACATGGTCAAGCCCTTCCGTCCGCTCGAGCTCGTGGCGCGTTGCAAGGCACAATTGCGCAGGTACACGCGGTACGGCAGCCGCGAGCAAGCGGCCCCCGTTGAGGATGCGGGCCCAATCATCTCCTTCAACGGGCTCGAGATTAATCGCGATGCCCGCACGGTCACCGTGGACGAGAAGTCCGTCCGTTGCACCCCGCTTGAATACTCCATTTTGCTGTATCTCGCGGAGCACCGCGGCCATGTGGTGCCAGTCGAGGAGCTGTTCCGCGCTGTGTGGGACGAGGAGTTCATGGCGGGTTCGAACAATACCGTCATGGTGCACATCCGCCACCTGCGCGAGAAGCTAGGCGACGACGCCCAGAACCCGCGCTTCATCAAGAACATCTGGGGCGTCGGGTACACCATCGAGAAGTAGAAAAACCGCAGGTAAAACAGCATAAGACCATTGTCGGAAACGCCTGCCGCTTGCAATTGCGCGAGCGGTTTGGTGCAACTTTTGGTGCAATGGAGGTTGCTGGTGGCTGCGGAAGGAAATGTATATTCCCGTCCCTTCATCAAGAAAAGAAGCGATGGACGTTATCAAGGAGTCTCGAAGTATCGCGACGCCAAGGGGGCTTGGAGGCAAAGAACGTGCCTCGTGCCAAAAAGATTGACATCCGAGAGGTCGATCAGACGTTATGTCGATGACTGGTGGGGGAGACTGGATAGACCCAGCACGAAGCAGCACGTATCAACTGAAGAGAAGATGCACGATGCTGAGTCGGGAACATTCCCTCATTCGGGCTTTACTGTTGTTGAGATGATTCAATTCATGCTCGATGATAAGTTGACTTCAGGTGTCATTGAGCGCTCCACCTATTCAAAGGAAATGACTACGCTTCGCAGGGTGGAGCGACACCCGATAGGGGCGATGGGCATCGACAGCGTGACCGAGGCCGATTGCCTTGAGTTCTTCCGCTACCTGATAAGGGACAGGGGCCTGTGCGTCAACTCCGTCCGCGTCTCCCAGCTCCAACTCAAATCGGCGTATTGGTATTTCCTGAGGGAGCGCAGGACTGCGAACAACCCCATGCAGTTCATAAAGCTCTTTCCCAAGCAAAGGCCAATCCCCAATGCGGTCACTAGAAACGAGTCCCTCGCCTTCTTCAAAGCGGCGAGCAAGTTAAAGAAAGGCTCTCGTTATCACGCCGTCGTGTGGCTGGCGTTCTACACGGGCATGCGAGAGGCAGAGATTGCCGCGCTGCAATGGAGGAACGTCGATATGGAGACGGGCTATATCAACGTATGCCAGTCAATAGGCAAAGACGATGCCCATAGGGAGGTTTACAACGACACGTACCTTAAAACAACCAAGAGCAGAAATACCCGAATCATCCCGCTCAATCCCATCCTCATCGATATCTTGCGCAAACGCTTCCAATATCAGACGATCGAGCGAAACGGTGTCGAGCCCAGCGCCCAGACTTTCGTTGTGGGATTCCCTGACGATCGATATATACGCCCTCAATCTATTAGCGTGTGGTGGGGGCGCTTCTCAAAGAACAACAACCTCACGGGCAATCAGGGCAGAAGGTTGAAATTCCACGACATCAGGCACGGATTTGCCACCAACATGCTGAGTGAAGGTGCGGATGTCAACTCCGTCGCGAGTATCATGGGGCACTCCGACCCGAGCATCACTTTGAGCCTGTATGCCTCGCCCGATACCCAGGCGATTAAGACGGCGATGAATACGGCGGGGCTGTTCAGTGGTTTTGGAAACGCATGAGCGAAGGAAAATGAATGCGGTACACCGATGATCAACTCACCGAGGCCAAGCGTCAAATCGATTCGACCCTTCACAAGCTGAGGGAGACTTTGAAGACGTTGGAAGGCAAGGAGAACCCCAGCCGATACAAGTCGCAGATAACCTTGGCTCGAAGGAGGATAGAGGCGTTCGGTATGGCCGTCGATTTGATAGAGAAAGAGCTTGATAGCAAGGCCGAATAGATGGACGGCTACCCGCAAGCACCCCTTGTGTGTGGATGAAGCCCATGTGCTACTTTGACTGAAAAAAGAGGGCTACCGGGGTTTTAACGCGCCCCGACAGCCCTCTTGGCTCGACATGCTCCCTAAACTGCCATACTTCCAGCATAGTCATTTTGCGCGACGAAATAGTCTTTCTGCCTTTCTCCCGACAGCGCTTTCTTCAAGGCCTTCCAATACGTTCCGTACTTGCTAACCCTTCTATAGTTCCGCTTGCTCGGAAGCGCGGGCAGGCTCATCGCCTTCTCCAACATCTTTTCTGGTGCGATGCCCAGCCAATCGATATGGGCGATTAGGGCCTTTTTGTTGAAGCCCAGCAAGTCGGTTAGCTCGCTCGCGTACTCGGGATTGTCTTCCAGAAAGCCCGCTGCGTCCTCATTTCGCTGTCGCCCCTCTATCGAAACGCACCAGTCCACGATCTTAAGGTATGGCGACGGGTCATCGAACTTCCCGATGAAATAATCCCGCAGGCTTTCGACCACATACTCGTTGATGGCAAGCTGATACTCATCGGCAACATCGAGGTCAACTGCTGAGAACAGGTACATAAACAGATCCTTGTTCTCGTTTGCCTCCTCACGCGTGGGAAGGATGAGCTTCCAGACTTTTATGACCTTCTCATAGTCGGGGAACTTGCTTGCTATGTAATCCGTCATTTCCTTCCAAGCATCGGCCTCGATCACCTCGCCGAGGTTTCTCATGCCATGCATCTTCAGATATTCCCCCTCGTAGCGGTCGTAGTCTTCAAGAAGGTCATCTCGTCTTTCCGGTGCAACGTCCATTCGGTCTTCAGGGTTTTTGGCATTCTGCCTTTTCGTCAGGGATCCCTGCTTATATGCGATTATCCCGTGGCAGAGGGTCAATGCGTCCACTTCCCTCATCTTCGTGATGATCAGGGACTGCGTGCGCTCCCTCGCCTTCGCCATCACGTATCCGAACGTTTCCCCCAGCCTCTCAAGCCGGTCTTCCTTCTCGTTGGGGTTACCGAAGCGACGCGCCGTCTCTTGCATGGCTCTGTACTGGTCGTATGCGTCCTCGGCGATGACCCCGAAATAGACAGACGCTTCCCTTGTTGTGAAGTACACGGCATCGGTCGAGTAATCGAAGTTGTACCACGCGCGATCGCGCCACAAGCCTATGAACGCGTACAGCAGGTGCTCGAACTCCTTTTGGAGCGCGCGCTTCCTCCCCGCGTCTCTCCGAGCGCCCCCGTTCCCCCTTCGCCCGTCAACCTCGTCAAGGGGCGTGGGATACACCTCGCGGATTACGTATGTGTGGGTGGTAGGCCTGTCCATCCTGAGGTATCGTTCGATTCGTTTCAGCTGGCTCGCCTTGGAGTTGCCCTGTTTCGCGTCTTCGTTTATTAGCTCGCACAGCTCGCGGTATTTGAGCGATTTGCCCACAGCTTCATCGAGCGACTCCCTTTCTTCGTGATAGACGTTTTCAATCATTTTGAATATCTCCCTTCAAGTTGCATCGACGCGCTAACGCGCATCGAGGACGGACGATGTTTTCACGTGTGAGGAAATGTGACTTGAAATAACGAACAAAATTGATTTATCTCTTTTATTTAATTAAGGGAAAATCAAACATGTTCTGTTTTCCTCTAAGAGTCGGAACTGCATCAGCCTTGAATCTCAATCACCTTTAATCCTTCCATCCAATCATGTTCACGCTTGCACCGACAATCGCCGATAGCGGCAACAGGGCAAGACCGTGTTGCAAATGCAATGAAGAGCACTTCGATTGGCCTCGGGTGATCAGCCCGTGGGGGCCTCGAAGCGCTGGACAGCGGTCAGCGACAAGCGAAAACGTATTGAGTTGTGACATGCTTTGGCACCGATTAGCCTTTGTGGTGCCGATTTACCTTTGGCGCATGGCCATCTCATCTGAAACGAGCAAAAAGGGTTATACCCATCTACGGGATGGATATTCAATAATGTTGGAAATCGACTGAAATCAGTTGCGTTCCAGCGAGTCGGGCAGACAGCTGATTATAGGCGGGCGAGCTTAGCCTACGCCCTCGCAAGGCCCCTCTTCTCCGCCTCGCGGTATATCGTGCTCCTGCTCAGCCCCGTCAGCTCGCAAATCTGCTTAATGGACTTGCTCGAATCATCCGAGAACAGATGCATGGCGTAATCCAGCTTATCCGCATCGACTTTCGGTCTGCCTAAAGGCTTGCCCTGCTTTCGAGCCGCCTCACGACCCTCCTCCGCTGCTTCTAGGATTATCTGCCTCTGGAACGTAGCGACTGCGGCGAAAATGCTGAACACAAGCTCACCTGAGGGAGTGGAGGTGTCGATATCCTCCGACAGGCTGTGAATACCGATCTTCTTATTCTTGAAGGTCTCCATGAGGTCGAGGAGGTCGCGGGTGTTCCTGCCGAGGCGGGACAGCTCCGTCACGTACACCTCGTCGCCCTCGCGCAACCTCGACAGCATGTCTTTCAGCGCGGGTCGGTCGGCGTTCTTGCCCGATGCCTTGTCTAGGAATACCTGAGATTCGGGTATTCCCAGCTTCCTCGCTGCTTCAAGCTGCCTGTCCTCGTTCTGCTGCTTGGTCGAGCATCGCGCATATAGGAACCGCATTGTCGTCCTCCTCGTGAACTATGTCCCAAAAGTCCACTTCTCATCATATAGCAACAGTCTTATTTTTGGAATGCATATTGGGACATTATTTCTCAAGGAACATTGTTGAATCGAGCGTCCCAGGCAACGTGTCTCAAAGTTATGACTTGTGGGACATTGCGAAATGCTGGTTTGACCTTGCGTTCAGTTCTTCTGACTCATTTGCAAGCTTCCCGCGTTCCCCATGTCCGCCGCCCGCGCCAACCTGCTTGAACGCTGACACCTGCAAATGGCTTATGCCCAAAACTCACTACAGCGAGAAATATGCTGCTGGAATAATCGGCATGGGCGGTTAATCCTGATGGACTCCAAGCGCGCGGATTTCACTTGAATTAATTGATATGGAGCCGCAAATTCACGTTCAGCCGTTAGAACGCTCGACAGGCTGAGAGGTCGTTATACGACCGCGCCCATAGTACAATGGCTCATGTCACACAGCCGACCCCTTAACTGGGGGGAAGCGCACAAACGCATATGTTGAACGGGCAGCAAGGATGGGTATCCACCTTTCCTTGGTCTGTTCGCATATGCGTGCTTTCCTCGGCTGTGTGACAACTGTGGCGGATACTCATCCTTACTGCCTAGGGTCACGCACCAAGAGCCTCCTTCCACAGTTGCTCGTTAACACCGTTGGAAGGAGAAGCGATGGGATGCAAATCCGCCAGATATCTGGCTGCGACAGTAGGGCTTGGCATAGCCCTCGCCTTGAGCGGATGCACCGACCCCGCCGTGAGCGACACCATGAAGGCCATCGATGCCATCGGAGAGGTGACGCTTGAGTCCGCTGAGGCGATCGAGGCCGCAAATGAAAAGTACGAGGCGCTTGATTCCGAGAAAAAGGAGCAGGTGGAGAATTACGGGGTTCTCGAAGAGGCGAATGAGCGAATTGCGGAGGTCAAAAACGAAGCCGAGTGCATCGACGCCGTTGAGTCCGGGCTTATGTCCCGATTTGACCTTGAGGCGCAAGACAGCGGCACTTTCACGGGGCACGCGTCAAACTCCGCGCTCGGTGTTCAAGGCGAGATAAGCGGCCTATCGCAAATCGGAGAACTTGAATACGGTGGCGAATTCAAGGAGCTGTTGGACGAGTACACGACCTCCCTCAAAAATCAATCTGAGGGTCTTGCCGCGTATCCGTCGGAACCTCAAGCCTACAATGCGAAATACGTAAAGGACGGTCTTCCACACCAGCAAAAGTGCATCAAGGCAATGATCGACAAATACGGACTCGCGGTCGATGAAGCCCACGAGGATGCTCTTGAGGCATTTCTTGAGACACGCGCCGCCCCCATCGTCCCAGTTGGGCAGAAGGTAAAACTCAACACCGAAAAGGGCGATGTTGAGCTTTCGCTGGATGGCTTCGCCCGTACGAAAGAGGACATATCCGGCCTGAAAGAGCTGGGAATCGTCTCCGAAAGCCAGACGGTCGGCTATCTTCTCTTCACGATAAGCAACATCTCTCGCCCCATAGGGGAAGATTACGCCGACTACATGAGGTTCGATGAGCTTGCAACCGTCGAAGACCCCTCGGGCATAACGCTCGATGCGTTTGACTACTCGGGGGACTATCCCGGCTATTCGGGTGTGGGGGCTGGTGTTTTTGGGGTGTACAGCGATTCGACCGTCGATGTCGGACAAAGCAAGCGCATGTGCGTCCCCTATCTCATCGACTCCTCGACACAAGAGGTCATGGTCGCCTTCAATAACGATGAGCAATCCATCCTCGTTGTCTCCTAGTATTCCATTGCCACGCTGAACCTTCCAAAACGCCCGATAAGCCACTTTGTGGGCATGTGCCCCACGCGGCGGCTATCGGGCGTATTTTTCATCCCTAAAATCTGTTTGTGATGTAGTCTGGCCCCCAATGAAGTCAATCGGACTTCGCTGCAACCCCAAATGGCGCAACCTAAAACTCACCACAGCGAGATAAGCGACGTTGAAATCATCGATGCGAGTGGTCAGTTCCGATAGGTTTCGAATGGCTCAATTTCACTTGCGTTTGATTATCTGTGTAAGCAAGACCGAATAAATCGTTTAGCCCGTCGCTTGTTCGAGATGCCGTTTAAACATGCGTTCGTGGCATAATGGCAGTTACCACACCGCAAGCCCCTTCCATCCGGCGGGGATTGCTCCACAATTGAAGATTTTGCTTCACGCACATGCGCAACAAGCGAAATGGAGGGCACCCGCCTTCCAAGGCTTGTTCGCATACGCGTATGTGGAGCGTCCTTGCGGTGTGGTAACTGTGGCAGGTGCCCTCCACATCGCTTACATGGTGAAAGACTCCTTCCACGGTTCATCGGTAACCCTCGTTGGAAGGAGCTGGATTAAATTGAAACACCTGGCAAAAGACACCTTATTAATTGCCGCGACGATGTGCCTTGCGCTTTCGGGGTGTGGCACAAGCCCAGTAAAGAATAATGCAAGCGTCAATGATAACGAGCCATCGTCTTTCGAAACCGTTCAGTCTAAAGGTGGCGGATCATCCTCGTCTTTCGAGGATGCTGATGTTCTCGAAATCAGCATGGCAGAACGCAATGATAGCGATGAAGATTGGATTCGAGGGTTCATTGAACTCGAAAACGATTCCAAGACTGATATCAGCTCGGTACAGGTGAAGATTGCCTATAAGGACAAGGATGGAAACGTTGTCGACGAGTCGTACTCCGCAAGCGATTTTGGCGTCCCAGCAGGAAAGTCCGCATATCTGCCTTTCGACATATTGTTGAGCGATGGGCAAACTGGCGATTCTGTCGAGTCGATCGAAGCTGCATCCTACGAATACACAACCGACAAGTTCTATTATTCCATCGACCTCGTTGAGAAAACGGTGGAATCCCACGCGAGGAATGCCGGAGATGCGAAGGCCTTCGATAGGAAAAACGTTCTTTCGTTCGAATACGAAGAGGTCGGCACTCAGTCCTCAGGCGAACATGTCATAGAAGTCGAGGCGGAAAATAACGGGGAGGAACCTCTTATCCAAGTTGAGGCGCAAATCGCCCTGTTCGATGAGGACGGAAATGTGCTTGGCAAGGGTTATACCGGGACTGAGGAGTTGCTGGTGCCCGGTGGCAAGGTGACCATGACCTCCCTCACCCCCGTACCGTCGGGTGCCGAGGTTGCATCCTATGGCGTTTTCTCATACGCAACAAAGATGGCGGAACCTGACGGGGATGGCTTTAACTACTACACGGTTTATCTAAACACAGAGGTCGCCAACGGCTCGATGATCGATTAGCTGTCTTTTCTGATGGCATCACCGTGCCCGTCCAGACGGGCGGACGCGAACACAAAAGAAGCGATATGGGGATGACGGGGCACCTTGTGCCCCAAATCAATGAAAGGAAAGACCAATATGTCGCTGATCTATTGCCCAAAGTGCGGTAAACAAATGTCCGACAAGGCGGCAGAATGCCCAGAATGCAGTTTCAAAATCAATGAGGAGACGTCCCGAGATGGCAGTCCATTGAAGGGCGAACCGCATAGTGGGGCGACGTCGAAGCACGCAAAGAGAAAGCCCGTAGCCGCAATCATGAAGGGCGTTGCCGTGTTGGCAATCGCTGGCATTTCCTTTGCGGCGGGCATGGCGTTCTCTGGGAACCGCGCTGGAGAGCCGCAAGTCAACGTGTCCGCACCGACTGAAAACGCAGCTTCAGACGCGCCGTCGGAAAATGATGCCGATGTCAAGCAGGCTAAATCTGAATTCAACGTTGAATGGGTTGACGGCGCACCGGAGCAGTTCGGAAGCAATGGCTCCACTGCAACTCCCGGTGAGGCAAAAATCGTCGAATCGAGTTCTGGCGAGTATGTCCTGACGATCGACTTCGCTTATACGAATGAATCCGAGGACGCGAAGAACTTCATCAATGACATGTACTGTCGCGTCGCTCCCTATCAGGGCGGAATCGAGCTTGAGACGCCGGGATTTACGTCTGAGGCAGGTGCGTGGGACTACAGCGAAGCTTTTACCGGCATCAAGCAGGGGGCGACCGTGGAAACTCAGCTGGCATGGGTCTTGAGGGATACCGAAAGCCCGATTGAAATCGAATTCGGAACGAACTCCGAATACAAACCGCTCTTCGTCAAGACGATAAATATTTCTTAGGCCTGTTGCCTGACCCAGGGAGAGTAGTTTTATGTCGCTGATTAGTTGTCCAAAATGCGGGAAGCGGATATCGGACAAAGCTGCAGAATGTCCAGCGTGCGGATATTGTCCGGACGCTATTCCTTATGAGAAGGAGCCTTTGAAGCAAGTGGCTTCGGACGATCATGCTGTCAAGAGAGGTGCGCGGAGGCATTTGTCGCCCGTCTTTCTGGCCGTTGCCGCGCTCGCAATCGCCGGAGTCTCCTTTACAGGGGGCTTCATGCTCTCAGGGTTCATCGAGGCCGATCCTCTACATGAGAATCCTGACGGTACGACGGTTGTCGTGGATGACGGTGAGCCAAGCGCCCCCGCGAATGCCGCCGCTGGCAGTGCGTCCGTCATCAAACCCGAAGGCGAGTGGGAGGACTCGTTCAGCTGGCAGGCGGGTGATGAGACATATCCATTCTCCGTTTCTAATGAGGATTTTCCACCAGAGGGTATTGGTGCGCTAACCCCGTTGGAAAAACACAGCTCCAGCTATCCCTTCCAAATCAATCTTGCCGACGCGGAAACGACGGACTCTCTTCCCGGGATTGCATTCTGCATGGCGGGCGACTATGGCGGCTACTCTTACGACTACGAGTTGAAGCAGGTTGAAACTACCGAGATCACCGTCCTTGACCGTAACGGGGAAAAGCGGAAGGCGATGGTGAACACCAAGCTTGCATTGACTGGCTTGATAGGAGAAAGGGACGACAAGGAACGCCTTATTTGCCAGAACTGCTACCTGCTCAAAGACGAGAACGGTGAGGTCTATCTGGCAATCCCCGATATGGAGGGCGCAGACAACTACGTTCTCTACTGTTAACCACGTTTCCATAGCATCAATGCAGATTGCTCTCATTCGACCAGGTTGAAAGGAAATGCAATGTCGAATCTGTGCCCAGAATGCAACTCGCCGATATCGGATGGCGTCTCAACATGTCCAAACTGCGGTTTCCCACTGGCTGAAGGTGAAACAAAGCAGCTCAAGGCGGAGGCCGTAGAGGAGTTCGAGGCAAGTCCGGCAACAGTTGCCAACGACGGCGACGATAAGATTGAAGGCGCAAGCCTCGATGTGCCCGCTCTTTCCGACGGAGGGGCAGCGTCAAGCGGTCAACCGGAAAGCAACTCGGCTACTGAAGAAAAGCCAGCCGGGTTCTGCCCCAAATGCGGAAACCCCGTTAATGCGGATCAAGCGTATTGCGGGAACTGCGGATTCAAGCTGATTGAAAAGCGTCAGACTGCGGACGAGCACAAACATCTAAAGAAGGACACATCGCTGAAGGTGCCGAAGCTTCCGAAGGGCGCGCTGAAAATCGCGCTCGCGGCATGCGTCGTTGCCATTGTCGCCATCTTCGTCGTTCCCGCGCTCACCGTCAGCACGGATGACCTCCTGTTGAAGGGCGATTTCGAGGGTGCCTACGCCAAGGCGTCAGGCGATAAGGCGAAGGCCGACGTTCTCGCTCTGAACCACATTGCCACGCTATGCCCCGATGTTATTGACGGACTCAAGGACGGTGACTCCTTCGAACTTCGTCAGGCGTGGTACGACCCGGCGGAGTGCGAGATAGTCCTGAAGGTGTCGGGCGCGAACTCGATGGGAGGAACGGTCTCCAACTACTGGTACTACACCTTCGACGAGGACGAGGGCACCTTCTCGCTCTACACCACCGTCAGTGACCTTGAGGAAGATGAGATTTACGAATACGCCGACGAATGGGACGAGAAGCTGGAGAAGGCGCTGAACAACGTCGCCAAGGGGGATATCGGGGAGATCATCTCCGATGACGAACTCGAACTCCCCAAGGGTCATATCAAGGCGATTAACGCCCTTTTTGAAGAGGACAAGCTGGATGACGTTGCCCTTATCGATGCGGCAACGAAGCTCGCACCCAAGGGAGAGACCGACGCATAGAACCGCCTTGCACAGCTTGGGAAAGGGAGCATCAATGGGATTGCTTGACAACGCCGAGGAGCTGATCGGAAAGACCCGGTCTAGCATCTCGAAAACAACCAGAAGCATGAGCTTGAACAACGAGCTGAAAGAGCTTGAGAAGCAGAAAACAGCTCTGTTCGCACGTTTGGGTGAAGCCCTCTACGTGAAGCGCGCAATCGGCGACTCGGCGAAAGAGGATAACGCCGCGCTACTTCAAAACATCGAGGATTTGGACTGCCGCATCAATGAAATCGCTTATACGCTCGAATCGCTGAACCGCATCGAGGCGGCAACGAACCCCGGCAACCGAACTTGCCCCAAGTGCGGCAACCTCATTCAACCTGATGACGCATTCTGCAGGTCATGCGGCTCCCCAGTTGAGCGGGCGGGGAATCCGTCCTTTGAGGAAACGGGCGTTGAGGTCTGTCCGAAATGCAAGGCACCCGTCAGTCCCGGGCAAGCGTTCTGCGTAAAATGCGGCAGCAAGATTCACTGACCCGCATCGCATTTCCAACCGGTGACTGGCGGCGATCAGAAAGACGGGGGGCTTCGGGTTCTCCGTCTTTCTTCTTGAGCTAAGCACGTTTACAAGCGTACGCATCGGACGGTGAGGATGGCAGGATGTTGCGGCATTATTCGGGGCTAAACTACAGCACAGAGTCTTAAAATGCCCGATAACCCGCCCCGTGGACACTTACCCCACTCGGTCGGTTATCGGGCGTATTTTGTTGCTGCAAGTGCTTATGAATGTATAAAACTGGTTGTCAGTGAATATTCCTGCGTCTAGAGTTGACGCAAAGCTTGCAGCAAGCGGCTTTATTTGGGGCAACTTTTGGTGCAAAAACGGGAGCCAGATGATCGTGACGTTATAATGGGAAATGGTCTTTATGCCTGTTTACCTGCGCGAGAAGCTGGGGGATGACGCCCAGAACCCACGCTTCATCAAGAACATCTGGGGCGTCGGGTACACCATCGAGAAGTAGCTGGTAGATGGCTGTGTTTTAGCCTTTATACAGAGAGGCGTTGCACCGAAAACGGGGCGTGCGTGCAGTTTGGTATGGCTTACTGACTTGCAGCATATCTCTAAATCGAGGCGAAAGCAGGGTAGATGAACACTGAGAAAAAGAGATCGGCGCGGCGGCAGCACGCGCCGGTGAACCCCATGACGGGGCTGCCCAATGACCGTTCGGAAGCGCCGCGACAGGCGGGCGCCGCAGATGCTCCCAATATCGATGCCTCGGCTGCCCCCGCCGTCGGAGAGCGCTTCTTCACGACCTCGAACGATTCGATCGACGAGGTCATCGCCAAGCTGCGAATCCTGCTCGACAGCCGCCTGCTTTCCCTGGTCGTGTTGGTGCTTCTTTCATTTGCGGTCATCGCGCGCGAGAGCTTCATCGCGTTCCTCATCGCGATTGTCGTGGGCTACATGCTGACGGATCGCTTTGTGACGGTCCGCCGCGCGGTGACGCTCGGCGGCTCCGCTTGGTTCTCCGTGATTTTCTTCGGATCCCTGCTCACGGCCCGTGCACGACCGTTGTTTGTCGATATAGATTACCTGTTCATGTTCTGTGGCTTCTTGCTTGCATGCGCGGTGTGCGGCGTCTTCTTTGTGGGGCGTGCGCTGTATTATGCCGGCTACGACCGCGGGCAGGCTGCCGCGGATCGAGTCATCGCCGGCCACCTTGTCGACCGCCTGATCGACAACCCGCAGGATGTGGACAACCTCGACGGAACCTTCCTGGAGGTGGAGGGTGCGATCAGCCGCGTGCGCGACCAGGAACGCCAGGTCGCCGAAGCCCTGCGCGATGAAGCGCGCCGCAAGGACGATTTGGTCACCTACCTCGCCCACGATCTCAAGACGCCGCTCGCCAGCGTGGTGGGTTACCTCTCGCTGCTGCAGGAGGCTCCCGACCTGCCCGTGGAGCAGCGCTCTCGCTTCACCGGCATCGCGCTCGACAAGGCACATCGCCTCGACGCGCTCATCGAGGAATTCTTCGACATCACGCGTTTCGACTTCCACGACATCGTGCTCACGCGTGGCTACGTGGATCTTTCCCTGCTTCTCGCGCAGGTTGCGGACGAGTTCTATCCCACCCTCGCCGAACAGGGCAAGCACGTCGAGGTCGACGCGCCGCTGAATCTCACGGTCCTCGTTGACGGCGACAAGATGGCCCGCGTTTTCAACAATGTGATGAAGAATGCGATCGCCTACAGTTACGAGGGCTCGACGATCCACATCGAAGCCGTGCGCGGGGAGGGCTCGGTGACCGTGCGCTTCGAGAACCAGGGCGACCCGATTCCCGCCGCCAAGCTTGGGACGATTTTCGAGAAGTTCTATCGCCTCGATGCGGCGCGCGCGACCAACCGCGGCGGCGCCGGCCTGGGCCTCGCCATCGCCAAGGAGATCGTGACCGCACATGGCGGAACCATTGCGTGCGAGTCCACCCCCGAGTGCACCGTGTTCACCATCGTCGTGCCCGCGTGACAAAAGCCCAATTGCGAAACCTCAATTTGGGGACTGTCCCTCAAATGAGGGGTTGCTTTGTCAGCGTTTGATATGCCGGCGCCGTTTGATGAGTTCGGGCTTACACGCACCTTACATGTGGTTCACGGGTGCCTGAAGTGCGGGTCGTACCATGCTGAGAGCTATGAGCAAGAATGCGAGGAGGCTCGAAGGTGGACTACACGCCCGAGGATAGCGCCCAGGCGATGGCGCGCGCGGCCGAGGAGGCTGCCCTGCGCGAGCGGGGTGGCGCGTCCAAGGTTCCCGCCGGTGCGGGGAGCGAGGTCGCCCCTGTGCACAAGACGCGTATCTCCGTCGAGAACGTGAACCTGTACTATGGCGACCATCATGCGCTGAAGGACGTTTCGATCGATATTCCCGAGCGTGAGATCACCTCGTTCATCGGGCCGTCCGGCTGCGGCAAGTCGACCTTGTTGCGCTGCCTGAACCGTATGAACGATTACGTGAAAAACTGCCGTGTCGAGGGTTCCATCAAGCTCGACGGCCGTGATATTTACGCCGATTACAACACCACGCTGCTGCGTCAGCGCGTGGGCATGGTGTTTCAGCATCCCAATCCGTTTCCCATGAGCATCTACGACAATGTCGCCTACGGACCGCGCGGTGCTGGCGTGAAGAGCCGCAGCGAACTCGATGCGCTGGTGGAGGATTCCCTGCGCCGCGCCGCCCTGTGGGACGAGGTCAAGGACAAGCTCAAGGAGTCCGGTCTGAGCCTGTCCGGTGGCCAGCAGCAGCGCCTGTGCATCGCGCGTGCCATCGCAGTGCAGCCCGAGGTCCTGCTTATGGACGAGCCCACCTCTGCGCTCGACCCGATCTCGACGGTCCAGGTCGAGCAGCTCGCCATGGAGCTCAAGCGCGACTACACACTCGTGGTGGTTACCCATAACATGCAGCAGGCCTCGCGCATCTCCGACTCCGTGGCCTTCTTCCTGCTGGGCGAGCTCGTCGAGCACGCGCCCACCACGCAGATGTTCAAGGCTCCGCGCGATCAGCGCACCGCCGATTACCTCACCGGTCGTTTCGGCTAATCGAGCAGACCGGACGTGCGTCCCGCATGCGGTGCCCTGGCGCCGTGCGCGGGGCGTACGCCGTTGTATCGGCGCGGGACGGTCAAGACCGCTCAGCGGTGCCGTCCAGTGGGTAGAATTGTCGAAACGGTCGAGGAGGTATCGTTCGCATGATTTATTACGTCGAAGATGATGACAACATCAGGGGCCTGACCCTGTACGCCCTGCGCCAGCAGGGTATCGAGGCAGAGGGTTTTAGCTGCGACAGCGAGTTCAAGGCCGCCGTCGCCCGCCGTGTGCCCGACGCCGTGCTCCTCGACATCATGCTTCCCGATACCGACGGCCTCGAGATCATGCGCCGCTTGCGCGCCGACCAGGCGACCGCGACGGTGCCCATCATGATGCTCACCGCGAAGGACTCGGAGCTCGATAAGGTCGTCGCCCTCGACGGCGGCGCCGACGACTACCTGGCAAAGCCCTTCTCCCTCATGGAGCTCACGAGCCGTTGCCGCGCCCTGCTGCGCCGCGGCGGCATGATGAGCCGTCCCGCCCCCGAGATGCTGAGCGTGGGCGGCATCGAGCTCTCGCCGAGCCATCGCGAGGTCCGCGTGGATGGCCATGAGCTCAAGCTCACGCTGCGGGAGTTCGATTTGCTTGAGTACCTCATGCGCAAACCCGGTGTCGTCTTCACGCGTGAGTCGCTGCTCCAGAGCGTGTGGGGTTGGGATTTCGACGGCGGTTCGCGCACCGTCGACGTGCACGTCCAGACCCTGCGCCAGAAACTCGGTTCGCATGCCGATCGCATCGAGACGGTTCGCGGCGTGGGCTATCGCCTGGTCGATCGTGCCGCGGCCGATGAGGCCGTTGCGGATTCCGCCGAATGAGCAGCCATCAGTCGCTGTCGAGGCGCGTATTCGTGACCATCCTGGGGATGTCGCTCACGACCATCATCGTGTTCGCCCTCGCCCTTACTTTGATCGTGCAGCAGCGGCTCGTCAATGCGACGAGCGCCGAGCTCGCCGACGAGGCCCGCGTGGTCGCGGCTTCGCTCAACAGCGCCCCCAGCCATCTCACCATGTTGCGTCGACTGCATTTGGAGAACACCCGTGTCACCCTGGTCGATCCCGAGGGCGATGTCCTGTTCGACAGCGATACCGACGAGAGCAAGATGGAGGATCATGCGGATCGTCCCGAGATCGAGCAGGCAATCTCGAAAGGCTACGGTTCCGCCGAGCGTTCGAGCACGACGCTGGGTGAGGTCATGCTCTACCAGGCGGTGCGCCTTGCCGACGGCAGTGTGGTGCGTCTTGCCGAGGGTGAGGCGGGATACCTGGCCATCCTGGGAACGCTGTCCTTGCCCGTCGTCCTCATGGTCGTCGGCGGCGCCGTCGTTGCCGTCGTCGTTGCGCGGCGCGAATCGCATCGCATCATCGAGCCCTTGCTCGAGGTCGATCTTGATCACCCGCGCCGCAATGTCCAAAACGCCTATTCCGAGATGGAGCCCATGTTGGAGCGTATCGAGAGTCAGCGTCAGGAGCTCAAGCGCCAGATGCGCGTGCTGGCCGATAACGACCGCATGCGCCGCGAGTTCACTGCCAACATCACGCACGAACTCAAGACCCCGCTCACCACGGTCTCGGGATATGCCGAGCTCATCGCCAACGGTCTCGTGACCGACGAGGCGGATTTGCGCGACTTCGGACGCCGCATCTACAGTGAGGCGGGGCGTCTCACCTCGCTGGTGAACGACATCCTCACTCTTTCCAACCTCGACGAGGCCGAGCGCTCCGAAGGGGACTCGGCTGCGGCGGCCCTCGGCGTACGGGAGCCCATCGACCTCCCGCTCATGCTCGACGGAATCGTCCAACGTCTCGAACAGGTCGCATCGCGTTCGGAGATCGATTTGGATTTGGATTGCGCTCCGGCCATGGTGACCGGCGTGCCCCGCCTGGTCGACGAACTCGCCTACAACCTGACGAGCAACGCCATCCGATACAACCATCCAGGCGGGTCGGTGACCCTCTCGTGCGGCGTCGAGGCTACGCCGGATTGCGATTGCCCCACGCCTTACATCCGGGTTGCCGACACGGGTATAGGCATCGCACCCGAGGAGCAGGAGAAGATCTTCGAGCGCTTCTACCGGGTTGACAAGAGCCGTTCCAAGGCGCGCGGCGGCACTGGCTTGGGCCTTGCCATCGTGAAGCACGCTGCGTCGTACCACGGCGCCCACATCGAGCTCGAGAGCGAGCCCGGCTGCGGCACCACGATCACCGTGCGGTTCCCTGCCCAGGAGCAGATCGAGGTTTAAGCCGGTGCGCGGGACCGTTGCCCGCCCCGTGGGCTGGTTCATACCGTTTGCGCGCAGGTTGCTACCGTTGGGTGGTGGCTAACACGTTTCAGCTCGAAGCCCTTACCCGCCCGATGCGGCCCCTTGCGACTCCGTGCGTATACTGGCGCTGTGGCACAGCGTGAGAAAGGGTCTGCCTTGAAGTTCTTCATCGATACCGCGAACCTGGAAGAGATCGCCGAGGCGAAGAGCTGGGGATGCCTGGCCGGCGTCACCACCAATCCGAGCCTGTACGCCAAGACGGGCGGTGCCCTCGCCGACTTCGAGTCCCACATGCAAAAGATCGCCGAGCTCTGCAAGGGCCTGCCGGTGTCGGCTGAGACCACGGCGACGACGGTCGATGGCATGGTAGCCGATGGGCGACGGCTCGCCGCGCTCGCCCCGAATATCGTCATCAAGCTGCCCATCTGCGAGGCCGGTCTGGCCGCATGCCGAATCCTGGCCGATGAGGGCATTCGCGTGAATATGACGCTCATCTTCTCCGCGACTCAGGCGTTGTTGGCCGCCAACGCCGGCGCCCGCTACATCTCGCCGTTCGTTGGTCGCTACGACGATATCGCGCTGGATGGCATCTCGCAGCTCGCGGACGTGATCACTTGCATCAAGAACTACGATTGGTCCGGCAAGAACCCGGACGGCGTGGTCGAGATCATCACCGCCTCGGTGCGCACGGCCAACCATGTGGTCCAAGCTGCCCTGTTAGGCGCCGATATCGCCACCGTCCCCATGAAGGCGCTCAAGAAATGCCTCCATCATCCGCTCACCGATGCCGGCATTGCGGCCTTCGAGGCTGATTGGGAGCGCGTCGCAAACGCGTGAGACGAGGGGTCGGTAAAGCGCCTCGCCGGTTTGGTGACCCAGTTGTGGTAAAGCGCTTTATCGCAGGTAAACACCCTTGTCTGCGAAAAAAAATAGTTTTGAATTTACCGTCTGCGAGCGCCCTGTTCGCCGATTGTCCCGCTATGATTGTCGCGTACATTTATGCACCGCTCACCCACAAGGAGGCATCGTCCATGAGCGATGAGGAACTCATCCAGGTTGCCAATGAGGTCAGGAAGGGGGTCGTGATCGGCACGCACGCAGCGAAGTCCGGGCACCCCGGTGGTTCGCTCGGCGCCGCCGACATCATCACCTACCTCTACTTCGAGGAGATGAACGTCGACCCGGCAGACCCGCGCCGCGCCGACCGCGACCGTTTCGTGCTCTCCAAGGGCCACTGTGCTCCCGCTTTGTATGCGGCCCTCGCCGAGCGCGGCTTCTTCCCCAAGGAGGACCTCGAGTCCCTGCGCCATGTCGGCTGCCACCTTCAGGGCCACCCCAACATGAACGACACCCCGGGTGTCGACATGTCCACCGGCTCCCTGGGCCAGGGCATCTC
>ERZ832522.2240-NODE-2240-length-24045-cov-7.712839_pt1 | contig 24045 bp, 30 predicted proteins | sample MGYA00519951_ERZ832522 | MGnify/ENA primary metagenome ERZ832522 (study PRJEB31850, sample SAMEA3708728) | human gut metagenome | biome: human gut; feature: human-associated habitat; material: faeces | place: China | collected 2014 ... | reverse complement strand
TGTGAGGTGCAAATCCTCACCCGCTCAAACAATATACGGGTGTAGCTCAATGGAGAGCGCCGGATTCCAAATCCGGAGGTTGGGGGAACAGAGCCTTCCACCCGTGCCAGGGCGCAAGTCCTGACAGAGTTTCTTGGCGAAAGGCAAGTGAGCAAAGCCGAAAAACTCACAACATACCCCGAAAGGGGTATATCTGGACCATTGGCCCGATGGTCGGGCGGGCCCCTCATAAGGGCTTGGTCTTGGTTCGATTCCAAGATGGTCCACCAGAATTAGAAAGGAGCCGCCCAACTGAATGAAGATTGACATTTATTGTCCGGTCTGTGCCGCTGCTGGCATCAATCATGGAAAAGGGCGGCTTTTGATGCAGGTGGATAGCAAGACAGTTGGCGTTGTTTACCCATACTGTAAGGCTTGCAAGAAGAACATCAAAATCGAATTGAAAGGCGAAAAGAGCGCCTGAAAATATATAGTTTAGTGCCAAGTGCCTCCGGGCAATGCCTGGACGAAGCGTGCCAAGTGCCGATCAGTTACCGAGGAATACTCGGTAGTTGGTCGGCATTTTTTGTTATTCTGGGGGTGACGGAGTGACTGAAAACGATACTGTTCGAGCTATATCTGAGTGGCCGGTTGATGGGCTGACCGGTCGGCGTAAAATCTACACCACAAAAAAGCGAGTCACCCCGGAAAACGTGGTGGAGGTGCTGGGCAAGGCACTGGCCGTGCATCGAATCAACAGGGCGGAAATGTCCTATTTGTATGACTATTACAGAGGCAAACAGGACATCCGGTTGAAAGATAAAATCGTCCGCCCGGAGATCAACAACAAGGTGATGATTAACCGGGCGAACGAAATCGTGGTCTTCAAGTCTGCTTACCTCCTGGATGGCCCAATCCGCTATGTGTCCAACGGTGGAGAAGATGATATTTCCGCCAGTGTGAACACGCTCAACGAGTACATGCGATCTGAGAGTAAAGACACTCTCGACAAGGAGCTGGCCGACTGGATGCACATCTGCGGTGTAGCGGTTCGTATGGTACTTCCCGATGAGGCTGGGGAGGAAGATGGCTCTCCCGCCTCTATCTACACCCTTGACCCGAGGGCAGCGTTTTGCATCTACCACAGTGGCGTAGGGCAGAAAAAGGTCGCTGGTGTTCTGGAACAGGTAGACGAGGAGGGCAAGCCCTACTTCTGCGTGTACACCCCCGAATGGTATTTTGAGGTGCAGAACGGCCAGATCACTAAGCAGGAAGCCCGTACCATCCCCTACATCCCCATTGTAGAGTATGTGAATAACGACGCCCGCATGGGTGCGTTTGAGCCAGTTATCCCCATTCTGAACGCGATCAATATGATTGAGTCCAATAGGTTGGACAGTATTCAGGATTTTGTCAACGCATATGATGTGTTCCAAAACTGCGAACTAGAAGATGGCCAATACAAAGAACTGGCAAAGGGCGGCATGGCGATAAAAATAAGGAGTTTTGACCAGACCAAAGACGCCAAGGTCTACCGCATTGCTTCTGAACTGAACCAGACCAACACGCAGACCATTGTGGACGATCTGGAAGACGCATACCTGACGATTTGTGGGATGCCGAACCGGAACGGCGGTTCCTCTACAAGCGACACCGGGCAGGCGGTCATTTACCGGGATGGTTGGTCTGCCGCAGAGAGCCGGGCAAAGGACACGGAAAAGACCTGGGAGCGGTCGGAGCGGGAGTTCCTGCGGCTGGTTCTGTATATCTGCCGTGAGACTGGCGTTTTGGGTTTGCAGTTGGCCGACATCAAGCCGGAGTTTACCCGCAAGAACCTGTCCAACATCCAGTCCAAGGCCCAAGTGCTGGCGGAAATGCTGAACAACAGCAAGATTCATCCGAAGTTGGCGTTCCAGTACAGCGGGCTATTCAGCGACCCAGAGGACGCATACAGGATCAGCATGGAATATGCAGAAGAACAGCAACGCAAAATGGAGCGGAGTTTGAGGGATGAACTGAATGCCAACAGAAACGAATCCGTACAGACTGGCGGACAAAGCAATAGACCTCCTGAACAGCCGAGCAGTCAAGCGGTTTGAGGACGCAAAAGATGAAGCGGCGCAGAAGGGCTTTGACGAGCTCAATGTGCTGGAAGTCACCCGGACGCTATATGACCAGCTGCGCAAGGACAACCAAGATGTCTTTCTTGAACTGGCGCAAGAGCGGTATCAGGAAGCCGAACCGCACGGAGAGAAACCGCCTGATTTAGCCTGGCTGCTGGCTCTGCTGGCGGCGTACAACGCTGTGACGAAGGTCATTTATGACAACGATGTTGACCGCAAGAGGCAGTACACCGCTGAGGGAATCAATTCCAGCACAGCCAAGGTGACAGAGTTCCGGCGGGGGCTACATTACTGGGCTGATCTGACCGCTACATATGGGGATATCGTGACCGATGAATCCACCCTGAAAGCCTATCGTGATGCCAGGGTGAAAAAGGTGCGCTGGGTGACTGCCGGTGACGAAAAGGTGTGCGAAACCTGCCGGGAACGAAATGGGAAGATTTATTCCATCAATTCGATCCCACCCAAACCGCATAGAAGGTGCAGATGTGTGTATGAACCTATGAGGTAAACAATGAAAAGAAAAATAGTTGCGTTCATTGGAATATTACTTATTTTTTCGATTCTAACAGGATGCTCAAAAGCAATCACAGAGGGAGAAGTTATATCCAAAGAATTTACACCTGCTCATACACAAATTATGTTTATCCCTATTGTTCACACAAACGGGAAAACATCATACACAACACTTATCCCTTTTATTTATTACTACAACGACAAATGGGAAGTGACTATTCAGCAGTACGATGATGAACAAAAAGAAATGCTTTCCGCAACATATCGAATTACGGAAGAAGTTTTCGATGCGGTAACTATTGGTTCAGAGTTCGTGTATTCAAATGATATGGAGCCATTGGAGCCAGAATATACAAGAGAACGACAATAAAGTTTAAGCGGCCCAGCCGTTTGAATATGGCCCCAGAGAAGGGGCGGTACAAGTATCGCAGGCTCACAGAGAAGTGAGGGTAATCAAACGCAAGAACAAGTCGGAGATGACTATAAGCGCAAAGGAGAATTGATTATGCCTACCATTAGCACTGAAAGCATTGAAGGATTCGACAGCATGACCGCCGAGCAGAAGGTAGAAGCCCTGCTCAAAGTGGAAGTCCCGGATAAGGTTGATTTGTCCGGGTATATCCAGAAGTCGCAGTTCGACAAGGTGAGTTCTGAACTGGCAGAAGCCAAGAAAACTCTCAAAGGGAAGCTGTCTGAAGACGAGGCGGCCAAGGCCCAAGCCGATGCAGACCGCAAGGCGCTGGAGGACAAGTACACCGAACTGCTGCGGAAGTCCACCATTGCCGAGCACACGGCCCGTTATATCGCCATGCCGGGCTATGACGAGAAGCTGGCCCGTGAGACAGCAGAGGCGTTGTTTGACGGAAAGATGGATGTGGTCTTTGCCAACCAGCAGAAAGCCAACGCTGCCTATGAGAAGAAGCTGCGGGCTGATCTGGTGAAACAGGACCCCAAGCCTGACGGTGCTGGTGGTGGAACCGAAGAGAAGGACGAGGCTGTTGAATTTGCCAAGAAGCTGGGAAAACAGCGGGCCGATGCCCTCAAAAACGCAAACGAAGGTTTGAAACACTATTTTTGATTGAAAAGGAGAGAAACAGATGAAGTTTACCAAGACTTCTGTTGGCGGCACCATTGAGATTCTGGCCGCTGACGATTTTGTGGCGATCCCCATTTGTGTCACGGAAGCCGCTGCTGTCCCTGCCGGTATGCCCATGACCGCTGCGGGAAAGAAAGTGGCAACCACCTCTTATGCTACCGCTGTTGGTATGCTGCTGTATGATGTGGACCCGACCGAGAACCCCAATGGCGCTTTGCTGGTGCAGGGTGTGGTGGACAAGAAAAAGGTTGAATCTCATGCGAGTATTACGCTGGACGCCACTTTCGACGTACCCGGCATTATCCTGCGGGACAACATTGGCGTGAACGAGTAAGGAGGGATACATAATGGATTTGAGAGAAATTTTTACCCCTGCTGCGATTGCGGCAAACTGGACTGAGGTTGCCTCCAACCAGATTCCCTACTTGGGCGCTACGCTGTTCCCCGCCCGCAAGAAGGCTGGTCTTGACTTGTCCTGGCTGAAAGGCTCCCGTGGGCTGCCTGTCTCTCTGATGCCTTCTGCGTTTGACGCCAAGGCAACCTTCCGTGACCGTATCGGCTTTGAGAAATTGGAAACTGAAATGCCGTTCTTCCGTGAGGGATACAAGATCAAGGAGAAAGATCGCCAGGAGATGCTGCGGGTGCAGGAGTCTACCGACCCCTATGCCGCTGAGGTGATTGCCCGTGTGTTTGACGATACCCGTGACCTGATTGACGGCGCGAACGTTGTTCCTGAGCGCATGATTATGCAGCTGCTGTTCCCGGAGGGCGGAGATGCGGGCATTGCAATCAAGGCAAACGGGGTGGACTACACCTGCAAGTATGATACGGACGGTTCCTGGAAGACCTCTAACTATACCGCTCTGACCAGCACCGCCACCTGGGACAAGCCCTCTACGGCTGATCCATTTGCAGCGTTTAAGATGGTCAAGGATGCAATTCGCTCTAAAACTGGCACTGAGTTAACAGTTGCCATTATGAACTCCTATACCTTCAATCTTCTGGCAAAGACGGATGCGGTGAAGAACCGTTATCTGACCACCAATGCGATTTCCCTTGCTTATCTGACTGACACAGAGGTAAAGGCTGTTATCGAGTCTACAGCGGGGCTTCGTATTGCAATTTACGACAAGCAGTTCCGGGACGAGAGTAAAGTTGCACATCCGTTTGTGCCCAATGGCTATGTTTGCCTGATTCCAGACGGTGCTCTTGGTAGTACTTGGTATGGCACCACTCCGGAAGAGGCAGATCTGCGCGGGGCGTCCAGCGCCGAGGTTTCCATCGTGAATACAGGTGTAGCAATTACCCGTATTCTTCAGGAGCATCCTGTAAACATCAACACCTTTGCGTCTGAAATCGTCCTGCCCTCCTTCGATCGTATGGACGAGGTGGCGGTGATCAACGTCCTGGGGGAATAATTGGGTCTGACACTCTAACCCTTTTCCCCGGCAGTCAGACCCTATTGGGGAAGCAAGTGTCCGAGCTGGTAGGAGATGACCTGACGGTCAAGGCCGATGGCTCCGTGACCGGTACATTTCATCATGTGACAGGATATACCGAGTTCAGTTCCGAGCCGGACGAGCAGGAAGGTTATTACTTCCCATTCCACTTGACCAAGACCGGGACCAAGATGACATTTAAGAAAAACGGTTCTCCGACCAAGCAGGGCATTACATTTGACCCGGACATTATTTTCCGGGTAACAAAGGATGACACCTTTGAAGTCCTTGTGGATGACAGCAGTGTTGTGAAGTTCAATTTTGCTGGGGCCACATTTGAGAGCTAAAAAAGCGGGAGGCAGCATGAAGTTTATTCCAAATTACCGCGTGTGCTACGATGGCCGATTTTATGAGGCTGGTGTTCAGTTCCCTATCAAGGCCGACGACGCGGATATGATGAAGCGGCACGGGACGGTGTTGGATGAACCGACGCCGCCTCCCGCCGCACCTAAAAAGCCGGGCAGACCTAGGAGGGCGGACAATGGACAATCTGGCGAGGTTGAAACTCCGCACGAATGAGCCGGACGAGGCCATCCTGGAGGACTGCCTGGAGAGCGCAAAAGCGGCGATCATGGCGAGGCGGTATCCGTTCCAGGAGTGGCCGGAGGAACTGGAAAGCCGGTATCTGGATTTGCAGTTCCGGGTGGCGTTAGACCTTTATAACAAGACCGGAGCTGAGGGCCAGATCGGGCACACAGAAAACTCAATCAGCCGAACGTGGGAGTCTTCTTGGATTTCCGAGCAGTTGCTTTCTGAGGTGACGCCGCTTGCGGGGAGGGTGAAATGATGCGCAGCCTACTCCGCAACCAGCAACCGGTATTCTACAAGCTATACGAGGGCCAAGAGGAAATAATTGATGAATACGGGAATCCGACCGGAAGCTATATCCCCATCTACAGCGCATTGAAATCCGCTATGCTGTGTGTCTCCCCAAACAAGGGAAATTCCGAAGTGGAGCAGTTTGGCTCTTTGGAGGATTATGATCGGACGGCAACCACCGCAGACACGGCCTGCCAAATTGACGAGGATTCTGTTTTGTGGGTAGATGGGGCCGATACTAACGGCCCGTATAACTACATTGTGAAGCGGAAGGCACCGTGGAAGAACAGTATTCAATACGCTATCAAAAAGGTTTCTGTATCCGAGTACGAAGCGGAACAAAAACTGTTTGATAGAAAAGCAGAGATTGAGGCGGCGATGCTAAGTGCCAAAGATCAAACTGAAGCTGAGCACGGACTCGATCAACCAAGCGTTGAAGGAAGTCAAGGCGTATCAGAAGAAGGTTGAAAAAGCCGCTGATGATCTGGTGAGAAGGCTCACAGAGCAAGGCGTATCCCTGGCCCAATTGAATGCATCCTATATGGATATCTATGACACTGGAGAACTGATGCGTGGCATTGAAAGCCAGTACAAAGGAAAGATTGGATTTGTTGTGTCCACAGCTGCACACTCCATCTTCTGTGAGTTCGGAACGGGCATCGTTGGAGCACAGAACCCGCATCCAGAGGTTGCGATTGCTGGATGGAGATACGATGTGAACGAGCATGGGCAACTAGGCTGGTGGTACATTGGTCGAGACGGAAAATCCCACTGGACAAAGGGAATGCCAAGCCGACCGTACATGTACGAGACCGCTAAGATGTTACGTAGCATGGTTGTGCCACTGGCAAAGGAGGTCATGCGTTGATAGACATTGAATCGTTCCTTTTCAGTCAAATCGCAGGGGCGCTTCGTTCCACTTATGAAGGAATTTTTGTGTCTGGCGAATATGTAGATAGCCCCGCACGTTTCCCGGCCGTCACCATCGTTGAGAGCGACAACAGCGTGCTTCCAAAAATGAGAACGGCAGCACCAAATCTGGAAAACGCCGTATCGCTGATGTATGAGGTAAACGTCTACACGAACAGCGTAGGGTATAAAAAGTCCGAGGCAAAGGATATCATGGAGACCATCGACAATGAGTTTTCAAAGATTGGCTTCACAAGAACCATGTGCAATCCAGTGTCCAACTTGCAGGACGCCACTATTTACCGCATTGTCGCCCGGTATGAGGGCGTAGCGGACAAGAATTTTAGAATCTACACAAAATAAAAAGGGCTGACAGTGCCGAGTGCCTTTGTGCCAAGTGCCTCCCTAAAAAATTAGGAGGTACTATTTTTATGGCTGGAATCCAACTTAGCACCGCGGGCGTGAAACTCCTTTATGCGGCTGAGGCCACGGCTGGCACCCGCCCTACTACGGGCTATAAAGAGATTAGCGAAATCAAGAGCATCCCGGAACTGAACCCAGAGCCTGATAACCTGGAGACAACCACGCTGGCGGAAACCGAATGGAAAACCTACATCCCGGGCCTGAAGGATATTGGAGGTGCGCTGTCCTTTACGGCAAACCTGACCGAAAAGTCTATGGAGGAATGGGAGGGAGTTGTTGATGCCTATGATACGGCGGCTGCTGATAATAAGGCAACCTGGTTCTGTATCTTGATTCCTGGTCTGACTAAGGCCCTGTATTTTACCGGGAAGCCCTCCCCGATGGGTATGCCCGGTATGGAGGTTTCCGCTGTCCTGGAGACGACCCTTTACATCACCCCGACCGGTGCGCCTCAGTGGGAGGCTAAGCCTACTGATCTGGAGACAATGAGTCTCAAGTCCGCGAGAAGTAAGACTGTAGAAGTTTAAGGAGGAAAAGACATGAGCGATAAGATCATTGATATGAAGGACCGAGTTAATCCTGCCCGTGTAACTGACCATGATACTGGAACGGTTTATGAACTGGACTTCACTAGAGAGAGCGTAAAGTTTGCGGAGAACCGTGGATTCAAGGTTGACGAACTGACGGTTTTCCCCGTGACCAGAATCCCGGAGCTGTTCTACTATGCGTTCAGAAAGAACCATAAGAATGTGTCCCGGTCCCAGACCGATGATCTTCTGGAAGGTATGGGAGGTATGACAACTGCCCTGCTGGAGAGGCTGATGCAGCTTTACAATCAGGCCGCTCTTACACATCTTATCGCCACTGACGAGGATGCCGTAAAAAACGCGAAGGTGACTGTGGAGCTGTAAAAGGCCCACAGTCCTTCACGGATCTATTTGAAGCGGAGTGCCCCTACTATCTGTCCATCGGCATGACTTGGGAACAGTATTGGTATGGCGATGTATGGATGGTAGAGGGATTCCGTGAGGCAGATAAGCTTAATCGGAGAAGGACAAATGCGGCGGCCCACATGATGGGAATGTACATTTATGAAGCCTTCTGTGATGTAGCTCCAGTTCTCCATGCTTTTGCAAAGAAGGGCACGAAGCCTATTCCCTATAGAACAGAGCCGTATCCAATGAGAGGAGAAGAAAAGACAAAGCTGGAATCAAGTCAAGAGATTGAAAACGAGCGTTTGAAAGCACAGCTTTTCTTCAGAAATTGGGCTAGATCTGCCCAAAAGAAATTCGGATAGTTCTCCGGTTTGTACCTTGAAAACTTTATATTGAGATAGCGGAGATTTTGAAAAAAGAATTTCTGTAAAAATTATATCGACAGAATTTGACAGCGGGAAAAATGGAGTATATAATGATAACGTGGAAACCCGCTGTCGCAATAGAGAGAGACAGCGACGGTTAAAAGGACGGTTGCCTGACATCCCGCGAGTGCGGAATGGAGGCGTGTATAGAGCCCTCGCGGGAAATTTTCCTGGGGAGGTGATATACATAACTCTTCAAAATTTGTTTTGGATCGTTTCTATCATCTGGATCATTATCCAGGTGTGGGATAAATTCCGAGACAAAAAGAAGTGAGCCGTCTGCCGCAAACAGAAGGCTCACTGCGTGGTTGGGGCTGACACCCCGGCTATGTATGGAGTAGCTTATGTACTGTGGCAACCGTCTTTAGGGTTTCCACACTTTTATTATAGTATTTTAGGAAAAAAAATCAAGCGATTTTGAAAAAAATATCTTGCAATCTTAGCGAGTGAATAGTATAATATTTCCCTGCTTTCAAATGGTCTTAAAAATTATCTCTCAACTTTATCACAAGTTAATTCTTTTGTCAACTGAAAATGGAGATTTGACGAAAATAAATTCGATGTCTTAAGTTAATTGCGATAGCAGAGATTTTGATTGCCTCCTCCCTCGAATTATGGTAAGATTTGGGGGGAGGAGGGAACAAGATGAAAAAGCTAATTTCTTTTGTTTTGACAGGATTGATGATAGTCGGGTTAGCTGGATGCTCCGGTGGAGTTTCGCAGGAGGAATATGATGAACTAGTTGCAGAAAATGACCAGCTAAAGAGCAGTTTAAATGAAGCAACAGATATGTTGCAGGACTACATAGACGGCAAAACAGATGAAGTCATGGAAGATGTTCCACTTATGATGTATCAAGCAACGGCCTCGATGCTTTCTGAGGACGCAACATGTGTAGCAATATCTGATGATATTATACAAATAACTGTACCGTTGCTTGATGGGCAAATCATGAATGATTACGAGACTGAATTAGAAGCCGCTGTATATTCAGTTGGTATTGCCTTAAATGATGATGAATACTCTACTTGTATAATTATGTTCGTTGATGAAACTGGAAATTGTTCTAGTGGAATTTCGGTCGGACTAGATCGTGAAGCCAGTTTGTTTGTTGGAGTAGATGGTTAAACTTAGAGCCCTCCGCTTAGAAATAGGCGGAGGGTAAAATTTTTTGGAAATCTTGAAAAGATAACTAAATAAATCGAAGTCCCCGCTATCTCAATATAAAGGAGGCAGCGGGGATCTTTATATTTTCAGTGCCAAGTGCCACAGTGCCAAGTGCCATACTTAAAAAGGTGGTGGCACCATGGCCGTTGACATTGATAGTCTGCAAATTGAAATAGAGGCAACTTCGAGTGATGCGGCGGCAAAAATCGACGCATTGGCTACCGCTCTGACCAACTTGAAAGCAGCGGCTAAAGGCGGAGCAGGGCTGACTACGGTCTCTAAGCAAATGCAGGCACTTGCATCGGCCGCAGCCAGCTTAAATAACACGGGCATAGGCAAGCTAAGAAAAATTGCGCCAGCATTAAATGCCTTATCCAGTGTTCAGAAGTCAAGTGGACTGTCTTCGACTGTAAATGCGTTATCAAAATTATCTTCTGTTAGCGAATCTTTGAAAGGAAATTCCATAAAAGAATTTGCATCACAAATGAACCAAGTCGCCTCTGCTATGCGCCCGCTAGCAACGGAGATGCAGAAGGTATCTAATGGATTCTCAGCTTTCCCAATAAGGATTCAGAAGATCATCCAGAGCAATACCGGACTCTCCGCCTCGAACAATAAAGCAGCAAAGAGCTTCGGAGTTCTTGGAACGGGAATCAGCAGCGCTCAGGCAAAGTTTGGAATATACTCTGTTATCTTTCAACAGATTGCTCGTGTAAGTTCTGATTGGGTAAAAGAAAGCAATGACTATGTTGAAAATTTAAACCTGTTTACCGTTGCGATGGGAGATGCTGCGGAAAGCGCACTAGAATATGCAGAAGCAGTAAAAGAGGCTGTTGGGATTGACCCATCTGAATGGATCAGGAATCAGGGCGTCTTTAAGCAAATAACTGGCGGCTTTGGAGTAATGGAAGAAAAAGCAAATCTTATGTCAAAAAACCTGACGCAGTTGGGTTATGACATTTCTTCCTTCTACAACATTTCAATTGAAGAAGCCATGGAAAAGCTGCAATCCGGCATTGCAGGCGAAATAGAGCCGTTGCGACGGCTCGGCTATGCAATTGACGTAGCTACTCTGCAAGAAGTGGCATATGCGCATGGAATTGAGCAGAGTGTAAATACGATGAACCAAGCACAGAAATCCCAGCTCCGTTATTTAGCAATTATGGAGCAAAGCGGGAACGTAATGGGTGATATGGCCCGCACTGTTCAGACGCCGGCCAATGCTTTGCGAATCCTAAATCAGCAGATAACTCAGTTATCCAGGGCTTTAGGAAATTTGCTGATCCCATTTTTACAACAGGTCATTCCATATGTTCAAGCATTTGTAGAAGTTATTACAGATGCAATACAGGCGCTAGCGGTCTTGGTTGGATTTGAACTTCCGACCATTGACTATTCAGGATTAGATGGTGTTTCGTCTGGGGCGTCTGAGGTGGAAGATGCCATTGAAGGGGCCACTGGAGCGGCCAAAGAAATGAAAAAGGCGTTGCTCGGAATTGATGAATTGACCATTCTGGAGCCGACTGCTTCTGGAGGCGGTGGTGGATCTGGTGGCGGAATGGGAGGAGATTTGGGGCTCGACCTTCCCGAGTATGACTTTTTAGCTGGGTTGGAAGAACAGGCATCTAAGATAAAAGAACAGATGGAATCTATTTTGGGGCCAATCCTTTCTATTGGGTCTGGATTTGCTGCATGGAAAATTACTCCTAAAGTATTGAATTGGTTCAAAGATCTTAAGAATGGGAAGTTTAGCAAGATCGACAAACTTGCAGCGGGTATCGGGCTTGTAATTACAGGATTTACGCTTGAATGGCAAGGTGGATACGATATTGGATACAATGGCCTGAACCTTGAAAATGCCATAAAAACAGCTATTGGAGCCGGGCTAGGGATTGCTGGATCACTTCTTATCTTTGGGACTGGACCTCTTGGGTGGACAATCGGTATCGTCGCTGCACTATCTGTTGCTATCGCAAGTATTACTATAGGGTATAACCGGAGGCAAATAGATGATGAGATAAAAGAGCGGTTCGGAGAAATTGAACTGACGGTGGAAGAGGCCAAAGATCTGGCAGAAAGGATTATGTCATCTCCTCTTTCTGTCCAACTGGATATGTATGTGGAGGCAAAGACTGGCGCAAAAGAGGCGATTGAAAGATACCTTGCCTCTTCCGAAGAGTTTTCTTACTTAATCTGGAAGGTGTCGGTTGGATTTGAAGTAGAAGATACTGAATTGAGCAACAGTCTTGATTCTATGATCGCTGACGCACAATCCTTCTTAAATACACAGAGGGAAACTTATGCGCTTGCTGTCAACATCGGCTTTAGCGATGATGGAATCAAGGCGGAAATGGCGGCATTTGTAAACACCTATTTCTCTGAATCCTCTGGGGAAATGGAGCGGCTTGGCTCTGAGCTAAAGCAAACGATGCTGGATGCACTGGCTGATGGAGTCATTGATGAACAGGAAATGAAAACAATCAATGATTTGCAGTCAGAGGTCAATCAGATGCTTTCTATGGTTGCTAATGCTGAGTATAAAGCGAACCTTAACAATACGGTATATGAACTTGGCGGAGACTTATCCTACGCGAGTGTAAAGTCTGTCAGTGAAGAGTTGGGGAATATAGCTCAAGAACAATTAGATAGCTTGGAACAAACGCATTTAGATACACTGGCAGTTATTGAACTGAAATATCAGACAGACGGTAACTACGAAGAGTACAAGGCAGCCATTGAAAATGAAATGCAGACATATTTTTCAAATCAAGCACAGGTATCTGCAACCGCTTTTGAGCCTCTTGTTGGAAAGCTTAATACTGCATTTTCAGATGCGCTTGCAGAGGCTCAGCCTAAATTTGACCGCCCCGTTGAAGACCTACTTGACAGGACATTCCATCAATTCACTACCGATGAAACCGGAGTGTTGGTCGGAGACAGCATAAGCGATTTTATGAGGAGTGTTGACCAGCAATGGAAACTTGGATTCCAAGTTCTTGATGTCACGCCAGAAGTGAGAGACGCCTTGTCTGAAACGCTTTCCGCACTGGAACCTACAGCAGAACAACTCCAAAAAATTGCAGAAGAAAGCAGAGCCGCCGGAATTGCAGTACCAGAAAATGTTTCCGAGGGCCTGCATGACTACAACATGCTTGCAGCCATTTCTGGTGATATGGATGCTATCAACTATTTGCTTGGAGAAAAACTGTCTACAGATCCAAATTTCTTGCAAGCACTCCAAACTGCGACAGATGCTGGCATAAATATCAATGAGGCTATTGCGAATGGATTGCTAGATAATCTTGAAGTCAAAGAAAACGCTGATGGAACAATTTCGTTAATTAACGATACAATCGGCGAAAAGGTTTTAGAGGTTACACCAGAGTTAGTAGACACAATGAAAGCATTGGGAATCAATCTGTCTGAAGGGCTTATTGGAGGCGTAGATGAACAAAAAGAGCCGTTAAAGTCTGGGTTCTTTGGGTGGGTAGACAGCATCATTGGCTGGGTCAAGGGGTTCTTTGGAATCAATTCTCCCTCCAAAGAGTTTAAGACAATTGGTGAGTATCTATCGGATGGTGTGCTTGCGGGAATAAACGGAAGAAAGCCGAGCCTGTTTAGTTCGCTGTCAAGTTGGGCCAATGGAATTATCAACAAGGTAAAGAATGTATTCGGCATAAGATCCCCTTCAAGGGTATTCCGTGACGAAATCGGACTAAACCTTGGCCTCGGTATTTCGGAGGGAATCGGAGACAGTGAGAAAACCATTCTGTCTGAGATTACAAGAGCGGGGAGTATGATGCAGTCGGCGCTTACTATATCTGATATGCCAAATACATTTTCTGTTGAACAGGCTACCCGGAACATTCAGGAGATCACCGGGTCTGTTGCGGTCAGGAACGACAGCAGCGATACAGATAACGGTAGCATGAACGTAGTAAATGCCATCTATGCTATGGCTCAGCAAATCATAGCTGCAATCGAAGAGAATGGCGGAGATGTCTATGTAGATGCTGATGGAACTGTCACGCAAAACAGGAGGAACCGGATGTACGGAAAGACCCTACAGCGTATATAAGGAGGCGATCAGATGGTACTAAAAATAGATGGGACCGACATCGTTCCTTATATCGCTTATGGGGGAGTAAAGTGGCAGAGATCAGACGTGGATGGAGAAGGGGCAGGGCGCATGCTGGACGGTACGCTGGAGCGTAACCGCATGGCGACAAAAATCCGTTTGGATGTGACCTGCCGCCCCCTCAAATCAGCTGAGGCAAGCATTGTGCTTTCGGCTATTATGCCAGAATGGGTATCTGTTACATATTTCGACCCTCAAAAGGGAAGCACGGTTACGAAGACCATGTACGCAAACAATAACCCGGCCTCGTACCTTATCAAGCATCCAGACGGGACAGAGTGGTGGAGCGGAATCACGTTCCCACTAATTGAGAAATAAGCCATGGAATATAAAGTTGTCATTGACACAACTGAATACACAGACGCCGACATTCAATCCGGAAATATTGAACGACCTTTGTTTGATGAACTTGGAATCGGAAACGCCTGCATGGCAATGCTGAAAATCGTCTTCAAGCGGAAATCGGTCATTCCTAGAATGGCGAAGATCGTGCCGAAGGCATTGGTGAACGGCCAGTGGGAACAGCTCGGCGTGTTCTACCTGGATGAGCGGTCTATAAAGCCGACGGGAATCATGACGGTAGTGGCCTATGACTCCATGTTAAAGGCTGACAAGGTGTGGGTTCCGGATCAATCGTTGGAGTTCCCCATGCCAATGGATAATGCGGTGGACATCATTGCCGAACTGATGGGCATTACCGTTGACCCTCGGACGAATGTAAGCCACGCCTATACCATTGACTATCCAGCCAATGATTACACCCTGCGGGATGTGTTGAAATTCATTGCTGTGGCGAACGGTGGGAACTGGACGATCACCAGAAACGACCAGCTTTTGTTAGTCCCTCTGGTTGGCAGTATGCCGCCTGAGACACATTACCTGATTGAAGAAAACGGATTCGCTATCACCTTTGGTGGAGACAGGATTTTGGTATGAACGGAAAAGTTTTTGTAGGACAGAAAGCTCTATCACTAACTGAATACGAAAAGAAGGCCCCAATCAGCGGCGTTATCCTTTGGGTGGACGATGAAAACTGCTATGAAGCTGGAGACGAGACGGGGACTGTCATAGAGCAGGATTGCCCGTATGCCTCCCAGCAGATGGCTGATAATCTTCTGGCTGCCTTGCAGGGATATTCCTATCAGGGACTAGAAGCAAATGGGGCCAAAATGTCACCGATTGCAGAGCTCGGAGATGGAATGACGGTGGCCGGGTTGTACACCCAGCTTGCCTATCAAAATATCCGATTCTCTACTGGAGAAGTCATGGATATGGCGGCTCCTGGAAGCGATGAAACACTTCATGAGTACAAAACTGAGGGAGAGACAACAAAGAATTTTAACCACCAGATAGCCCAGACCCGATCTCTGATCTCAAAAACCTCAGAAGAGATATTGCTGAAGGTGGAGAATGAGCTGGAAGGGTTATCGGCATCCATCGACGTAAAGCTGGAAGGCATCACATCTCAGGTCTCCGGTTTGGATGGCCGAGTCACCACTGTTGAGCAGACAGCAAATGGGCTGACAACCACCATCACAGGGTTAGATGGAAAAGTAACTACGATTTCCCAGACGCTGGACGGATTGACGGTGACAGACTCTGGAGGGACAACAAAAATCAAGGGATCAGTAATCGAGACTGGTAGTCTGGTGCTCACAGGAATCATCTCGTGGGGAGACCTTGACAGCGGAGTTCAGGGAGACATCAATGAAGCGGTCAACACAGCAAACGATGCCTATGATCTGGCCTATGACAATCAACTACCAAGTTACATCAAGAGCACATATATCAGTTCCACGGAGGTCAGAAGCCCGACCATTTCAGGCGGGACCATTATAGGGTCAGAGATCTACGCCACCGAGGACGGAGACACTTATGCGATGATGGACGGAGACTCCTTTATGCTAATGCGGACAGGCAGTTCTCAGCCCAGAGCCGTCCTTGAGGCAACAGACCGAAATGTAACGCTGGCACTCGGAACGGGCAGTGGCACCAGCCGTGAATCTGGACGCTTTTTTGTTGCGAAGAGTTATAGCGCTGGAACCGGAAATACAGGGGGCATATATCTTATAAATGACCGGGAAGAAGAAATCGGGATCGTCTTTTTTGAGGATGGAACTATTGGTTTCTCTGCGGACAATGTTACAGGTGTCCCGGTCAGATTCGGATAAGGAGAACAAGCATGGCCTTTTCTGCATCCTTTAGCTCTATTACTGAGACCTCCGCCCGATTTAGAGCATCGTTTACCGGAGGAGATTCAAGTTTTTCTTATTACAGATATGTCAGGCTTGACATTGATAGAGATACCTATGAGATCCGGAGTGATTCAGTCGGAGGCGCTTCATCTTCCTTTTCTGAAACAATTAGGGGACTGGACCCTGGAACTACTTATGACTGGGAAGCACAGCTTGGATATGAGGATGCATCAGGGTCCATTACATGGCTGAGCATTTATGACAGCGGTTCTTTTACTACAGATTCAACGGCACCAGCTATTGATCTATGGTCCTGGAGTTCTTCTAATGGCGAGGCCAGTTCAAGCCAGACAAGAGCGGCCAGAAATGCCATGGATAATGAAGAGCCATCAGAGAATTTTCCACATGAGGTCTGGAACGATATTGTAAATAAGGTGCAGGAGGCACTGGATGCCTCTGGGCTCAGCTGGGAACGAAGCAGTTCGCAAGGGGCCACACTATCCCGCTCTGGCTGCTTGATGTCTTCTGGAGACACATTGTTGACTGCTGCCATGTACAACTCCGTCAAATATCAAATTGGTCAAGGGAACGGATCGGACGGTATCTATGTAGATTCGGAAGATGAATTTACATGGTCTCATATTGAAAGCCTGACGGATTATCTTAACCTTTGGATCGAAAGTATATAGGAGGCCCTATGAAGGAACTTAATGAAAAACTAAACAAAGTGTTTAAGTGGCTATCCGCCATTCAAGTCAGTGGAGAATCAGTGGACCTCATGTTTGCGGCCAAGCAAGAGCTGAGAGCAGCATATAAAATCCTGAACGAGATGTCCAAGGAGGATACCGATGGCTGATAAAAACATAGGGTCTCTCCCAGCGGCATCCACAGTAGACGATGATTCGCTGCTTGTTGCAGAACAGCAAGGGCAGGCGGTAAAGGTCACGGGGGCGCAGTTCAAAGGATTTGCCCAGCAGTCAGTCCAGCAGTATGTTGAGCAGGCCCAGGAAGCGGCAAGCGATGCTTTGGAAGCCTCTGAACAGGCCCTTGAGGCCGTAGCTGGTATTGGTACTGCGGTGGAGGATACCAAGGCAAACAAGGAAGCCGCAGAGGCCGCTCAAGCAGCCGCAGAGCAGGCGCAGGCCGGGGCCGAAGCTGCCGCAGAGGGTGCAGCGGAAGAGGTCAAAGAAGAGCTCCAGGGGCTTGTAGATCAGGCGGAGACCGCAAAGACTGGAGCAGAGACAGCGGAGAGCGGAGCGGAAGCGGCAAGGACTGCAATCGAAAATATGCTGGTAGAGGCCATCACACTGGAGACTGGAGAGCCGGCCACGGTCAGCAAGTCTCTGGTAGATGAGGTCGTAAAGCTGACATTTGGGCTCCCAGCCGGTCCTGTTGGACCAAAAGGTGAGACCGGAGACCCGGGCTCCAGCATTGACCGTATCGAGCGAACGAGCGGTACTGGGGCGGCAGGGACTACAGACACTTACACCATCTATCTGACTGACGGGAAAAGCAGTACATTCCAGGTCTACAACGGCGCTGATGGTATTGGATCTGGCGACATGCTGAAAAGCATCTATGACCCGCAGGGAAAGAACACGGATGTTTTTAAGTATGTAGATGATAAGATTGCGGATATTGACATCCCCACGCCTGAGAACATCGTTACTGTTCCCGGCGGTGGTCAGCTGGAAATGGCGGAAAGTCTGGGGAGCGGTCCGTACACCATCACTTTCTCGGAAGATGAGGGTGAGGGAGGCAGCTTTTCCGCATCTTATGTGGATTACAGCAACACCACCAGCGGGTTGGAGGCAACTGACGTTCAGGGGGCTATTGATGAGCTGGCGGGGCGTCCTTCAAGCGGTCTAACTCAGGAGCAGGCAGACCAGAGATATTTGAAGCTGTCTGGTGGGACAATGGAAGATAGCGCCAAAATCATAGGAAATAATTTGACTATTGGCTCAAATACACTTGAAAGTAAAAATCTTGGCGTATTTTCCGTCAGCGGTACTAGCGCAATAATGCAAAGCCAAAACCAAAATTCCGTTTCATATGTGGAAACAATGAAAGCAAAGTCACAGATGTTTGCTCAAAATGACACAAATTCCAGTGCCTATTCTTCGGTCATGGCCGATGGAGGAAAAGTCACACTTGAAAGCGTCCAAGACGATTCCCACAAGGCGTATATGGAGTTAAAGCATGACGGTCAGATAGGTTTTGCATTTTCCGGCGGGGAGATAATGCACATGCTCACGGTAGATGCAAGCGGAGTAAATGTGTTCGATACTCCAACGGAAGGCACCAATGTGGTCAATAAGGATTATCTGGAACAAGCGATTTCAAATGTCCAGGCAGCAATAGAAGAAGAACTAAAAGCCTACGTCGATACCTCCATCGGCACCGCCATAGAAGGGAGCTACTAATGGCCGTACATCAAACATTGACAAGCCTCTTCTCCGCCATTGCTGATGCGATCCGGGGCAAGACTGGAGGCTCAGACCCCATCGTTGCAGATAACTTTCCGGAAGCTATTGCGGGAATCTCCAGCGGCACCGATACCAGCGATGCCACGGCGACGGCTGGGGACATCCTATCTGGCAAGACAGCTTATGTGGCCGCAGGAAAGGTAACGGGGACCATTGCCAGCAAGAGCTCCAGCAACCTAACTGCAAGCGGGGCCACTGTGACAGTCCCCGCCGGCTACTACCCCAGTCAAGCCAGCAAGTCGGTGGCAACTGCCACCCAAGCCACGCCCAGCATAACGGTGTCCAGCGCTGGACTCATTACTGCAAAATCGACTCAGAGCGCCGGGTATGTGAGTTCCGGAACTAAGTCTGCGACCAAACAGCTGACTACCCAGGGGGCGCAGACCATCACGCCGGGGACCTCTAATAAGACCATTGCCAGCGGGCGGTATCTGACCGGCACCCAGACCATCAAGGGAGACGCAAATCTCGTGGCCGCCAACATCAAGAAGGATGTTACTATTTTCGGTGTTCGCGGGACAAATGCGGGAGGAGATCCGATTCAGGAGATTATCGACGGTGGACTTCAACTGGATCGGAATGACGCTGGTACTGTTCGAATTCGCAATTCGTCTGGAGTTGAAGTAGTCCTCGGAATAAAAATTGAATTTACCGAATTCATCCAATATTTCTATATGAAATTCGAACCTGATGTCTCCGATGAGGAAGGAGATCGAGAATTCTCAATAGTGTACCATCCCATGGGATACACTGGTAATCAACAAGTTAAGATTCGGATAGCTTGGCGTCAGAGCGAGCAGGTTGCCGTGCGAGTCGTTGACGAAGACGATACTTCTGGATTTACCCTCTCCGAAGCAAACGCCTGGGTTTATTATCGGCTCTTGGAGTGAACTACTCGGCTATTGAAGACCAGAGGATTAGGCTCTGTTATATTTAACCAACCGGCAGCGGCGGAAGAGCTCAAAGTCGGTGTACGGGATTAGAATAAAAACTTTGGATTTTTGACAACGCAAATACCAATCTCTGGTATCTGGTGGAGTAAGGAGTGGTGACACCATGATATACGTCAACGGAAAACCAGTAGCCGGATTTGGCTCCGGGAAGTCCCGGCAGTTTTCGGTCTCACTCCCTGCCAGTGGGTGGATCGAGAATGAGCAGATAGTGAGTAACGACCTGTTCAAATCCAGTGGCTACGCATATCTGGCAAACCCTGATTCGGATTCCTATCTAGCGTGGGTCTCTTCGCAAGTTCGTCCGGAGGATGAGGTCACAGCGAATGGATATGCGGTGTTTATCTGTGCGGAGCCCCCTGCGTCAGATATCACAGTCAACATCATCCGCATGGAGGTAAAAGATGGGCAGTAAATTTTTGACGATGGTTGGCGGCGGCGCAGGAGGCGGAATCAAGCTGGAGAGCATTTCCATCACCACACCGCCTGAGAATATCACATATCTCCCCGGAGAGGTCTTTGACCCTGCGGGGATGGTGGTCACGGCGTCGTACTCCAACGGGGCCACATTGACGGCCACCGGCTGGACCTACTCCCCCAGCGGAGCACTGCCCGAGGGGACGAGTGAGGTGGAGATCATCTACACCGAGGCCGGGGTGACAAAGACCGCTGTACAGGCCATCACTGTGGAGCGTGGGACCATCTCTGTGCCCACGGTATCCGGGAGCCTCACATACAATGGACAAGCCCAGAGCCCCACCCTGACGGGCTACGATGCAGGCAAGATGACCCTTTCCGGCGACACGTCCGGCACGAACGCTGGGAGCTATACGGCGGTGGTCACGCCCACAGCGCAGTACAAGTGGTCGGACGGGAGCACGGAGGCGAAGGATATCCAGTGGTCTATTGCTAAGGCAACCCCCAGCATCACGTTTGACCCTGCATCTGTGAGCCTGGATACCTCCACCACATCTCAGGCGGTGTCTGTCACCTACACGGGGGATGGAACGCTGTCCGCACAGTCTGATAACTCCGGCGTTGCTACGGCGTCCCTGGAGGGGACCACCCTGACAGTAACAGGTGTGGAGACCGGCAATACGGCCATCCAGGTATCAGCCAGCGAGGGGACAAACTACACAGCGGCCAGTGCCTCTCTGAGCGTGGCGGTGCAGTTTGCGATTATCATTCCGGTGGTTCCAAGCCAAAAGGGTACACTTACTTATAATGGCGAAGCACAAATGGCAGAGTGGAACGACCTTAACACAGAAGAACTTACTTTGGTTGGGGCATCATACCAAACAAACGCCGGGACTTATACTATGGGATTTCAACCGAAGCCCGGATATCAGTGGTGGGACGGGACTACGGAGACGAAAAATGCGACGTGGACGATTAGGAAGGCAATGAACAACGTCTCGTTATTACCTAGTGGCAAAGTTACCCTTAACGCAAATAATAAATCCGTTACCTATACAGCGAGCACACGATTTGGTGGGGACATAAGCGTATCGTGGAGCAATCCAGATTACTCACAATATGCAAGCTTTTCGTTCAATAACGAAAATAAAACGGTGACCGTACTGGCAAAAAAAGAACTACCAAATAATCTAAACTATATTTCTTTGATTTTTTTATCTGAAGAATCCGAAAATTGGGATTCTTCGACCAATTCACGAATGATAGATATCGAATCCCTCACCTCCGTCTTCGGCGTCTCCTGGGACAGCTCCCAACCATCCACCGCCCTGACCCGTCTGACCAAAGCAAACGATCCAAACAAGCTGGTCACTGTGGACATCACAACCGAGCCCGTACCCGCAGTTGGGACAGGCTCAGGTTCCTCACCATTCGACAAATATATGCCGTGGATGGAGATGGAGGAGTACAATATTGAGGCCGAAACTGGGATGCGGACCAAAAAAGGAAACTCTAACTTTACTCGAACTCAACCCACCAAGCCAGTTCTAGTGAAAATCCCAGAGTTTTACTACAAGGTCGAAAAGAGCGGAACCATCTTCCGATATTACGTTGCGGATGGGCCAGTAGACGAATTTCACCTTCATCCGGGCAGCGGGTGCTATGTAGCAAGGTATGAAGCTATTGGTTCAAACAATAGCTCTCTTGGAAGTTTTTTGGGATCGTACTCATCTACGCTTGCTCCCAGCACAAGACAAACTAGGGACACCTACAGGACCCGTGCTCGAAACATGGCTTCCGGCTTCCAGCTCTACGACTTCGCAGCATGGTGCGCTGTTGGTCTGCTGTATTTGGTCGAATTTGCCGATTGGGATAGTCAAAAGAAGATGGGTCAGGGGATCGTCAACGACGCAGACTCCCACAAAACCGGCGAGACTGACTCTATGGTCTACCACACCGGCAGGGCAGCGGGTACTGATGGAAAGACTGCGGTTCAATACCGTGGAATTGAGAACCCGTGGGGGAATGTATTGGAGTTTGTTGATGGAATTAACTTCAAGAACTATGCCCCCTACATCTGTACCGATCCTACCAAGTATGCCGATGACATCACCACCAACTATACCATTACTGGAGTCTCTTTGGGAGGCAACGGATGGACCAAAGGATTGGGCCTATCCACAAATTTTCCGTGGGCTTATCTGCCGAATGAGGTGGGGGGAAGTGGATCTACCTTCATTCCAGATTACGTAACCCACCTTTCCCAGGGGTGGCAGGTTCTCGTTGTCGGGGGTTACTATAGTGACGGCTCCTATGCCGGACTCTTTCGCTTTGGTAGCAATTACACTTCATTGGAATCGAACTCAACTATTGGTGCCCGTCTCCAGTTCCGGGAGGTGAAAGCATGAGAGTGAGAGGCGATAACAACCCCGGCACGTTCTCCATCGAGGCAATGCCCAATAAACCCGGCTGGTGTCTGGTGCGGTTCTACGAAAACGCCCAGGAATATACCGAGGAGCTGGACGAGACCACCATCACGGGATGGGAATACGACGAGTATCACCTGGAACAGCCCACCATCTCCCAGGAGGATATCGAGGGCAACCTTGAGGTCTATCTGAGAGCGGCAAAGGAGAACGAGGTCACCCCAGAGAGCCGCCTGGGGGATGTGGAGAAAAACAAGGCAGACAAGCAGGAGGTCGCCGCAGTATGGGACAGCATGGCGGCGGCGTACCAGGAGGGGGTGCAGAGCGCATGACAACCAAAGATTTGGTCCTCAGCATAATGAGGTCCCAGGGAGCGGCAGACGCCCTTGACCTGCGAAGCCGGGCCACCGATCTTGACGGCACAGCCATCATTGCTGAGGAGAGCAAGACCCCCAATTTTGACTCGGAAAAGGACTATAGTCTGTGGCCCATCGGGGCCCCGGTGAGGGACGGTGAGCAGGTGTACAAGCTCCTCCAGCCCTACAATGCCTCCACATGGCCTGACCAGAGGCCGGCGGACCTCCCTGCCCTGTGGTCTATCTGCCACACGAAAGACCCCGCCAGAGCAAAGCCCTATCAGGCTCCCAACGGCACCAGTGGCATGTACATGACTGGGGAGTGCTGTGTGGACGGCGGCGTAGTATATCGATGCCTGACGGACAACACCGTACATAGTCCAACAGATTACCCGCAGGCGTGGGAAAGGGCATAAAAATCCCCCTGTAGGAGCTTAACTACAGGGGGCGCATCCGATTGTCGAAAAAAGAGGGTAACCTTTTTAGAGCTGGTCGGATGCGGCATTATTATAGCACATCAAAAGAGGGCCCGCAAGAGGAGAGCAAAATTTTGTCGAAATGGAGGTCAATACTTACCTGATGGATGATAAATGCTTGATTGACCCGCAGAGGGACTGCCTTGGACTCCAAAAGGCAAACATGCTGGAGCGGCAGATGGAGAAAATGCAGGAGCAGGCAAGAGATACCCACAATAAGCTGTTTGACCGAATAAGAGATCTGGAAAAAGCAGAAGCAGCCAGGAACGAGCAGTACGAGAACATCATGGGAAAGCTGGACAAGCTGATCGCTTGGCAGGAGGCAGAACAAGCGGCCCCAAAGAAGAGATGGGATTCCATCAAGGATAAGGCCATCTGGGCTGTATTGGCCGCAGTGATTGCTTTCCTGCTGGGAAGGATCGGCCTATGAGCACGCAGATGATCCTAGCCGTTGTAGCGGCGTTCTCTCTGGCCTGTGTGTTCTGTCTGGGGCTGTGGTGGCTGTCCGCCCACCGGTCCAGAAGGGGGCGCATGGAGACCATGAAAGCCGCCGTCTGGCTGTGCCTGTTCAATGGTTGTGCCTGGGTTTGGTGCTCCTATCTGCTGGCCTATCTGGGCCGTGAGCAGATCGCAGAACAGCTGTCCGGGAAAGCCGTCACAGAGATCATTGCCGTGATCCTGGCTTACGCCATCAAATCCCTGGTGGAGAA
>ERZ832522.2235-NODE-2235-length-24080-cov-12.702685_pt1 | contig 24080 bp, 17 predicted proteins | sample MGYA00519951_ERZ832522 | MGnify/ENA primary metagenome ERZ832522 (study PRJEB31850, sample SAMEA3708728) | human gut metagenome | biome: human gut; feature: human-associated habitat; material: faeces | place: China | collected 2014 ... | reverse complement strand
AAGCTTGCCGTTACGCTTTCGATGTCCGCGCTGGCCGCGGGGCTCACCGTCGGCGGAAAGGCCTGCGGCAAGTCCTTTGCCATCGGCTCGAGCACGACCGTCGTGCGCACGGCGGCGACCATTCTGCACTTTTTCCATACCATTCCCGAAAAACTCCGTCCAAAGCGCAAGCGCTAAGGAAATCGTGAGGGGCTTTGCCCTTCGCAAAGAGGTACGTATGATTTTAGAGAAAATTCACACCAGAGCGGATCTTCTGGCACTGACCGACGCAGAGCAGGCGCAGCTCTGCCGGGAGATCCGCGATTTTCTGGTTCGTCATGTCAGCCAGACCGGCGGGCATCTGGCGTCGAATCTTGGCGTTGTGGAGCTGACGCTCGCAATTGAGCGCGTATTCGATACAAAAAAGGACCGGCTCGTTTTTGACGTCGGCCATCAGAGCTATGTTCATAAGCTGCTCACCGGGCGCGCGGACGGCTTTGACCGACTGCGAAAGCTCGGCGGCCTGTCGGGCTTTCCGGACCCTTCGGAGAGCATTGCCGACGCTTTCATCGCCGGACATGCGTCTAACGCTGTCTCAGTTGCGCTTGGCATGGCACGGGCAAGAACGCTCGAGAAGCAGGACTACAGCGTCATCGCCTTCGTCGGCGACGGCGCGCTCACGGGCGGGCTTTCGTATGAGGGCCTGAATAACGCGGGCGCGAGTCGGGAGCCCTTGATCGTCATTTTAAATGATAACGGCATGTCCATTACGCCGAACGTCGGCGCGATTTCCCGGCATTTGGCGAAGGTTCGCCTGCGGCCGGACTATCTCGGCTTCAAGCTCCGCTACCGCGCCTTCACGGCAAAAATCCCCGGTGGGCAGAAGCTCTATCAGTTTACCCATAAGCTCAAAGAGCGCTTCCGCCGGACACTTTTGGGGACGAATCTTTTTGACAGCCTCGGCTTTACCTATCTCGGCCCCGTCGACGGGCACGATATCCAAAAGGTAGAAGCGCTTCTAAAAACCGCAAAGGCGCTCCATGAGCCAGTGCTGCTGCACCTGATTACGAAAAAGGGCAAGGGCTATGAGCTGGCGGAAAAGATGCCGGCGGCCTATCACGGTGTCGGAAAATTTGACCCTGCGCGCGGGACAAGCAGCGTCCATCAGCCCTGTTTTTCGGACGTTTTTGGCCAGACGCTCACAGAGCTTGCTTTGGAAAATCCGCGGGTCTGCGCCATCACTGCCGCTATGCGCGACGGAACGGGACTGAAAACCTTCTCAGAGGTCTGCCCCGATCGGTTCTTCGATGTTGGCATCGCAGAAGAGCACGCGCTCTCGATGGCCTGCGGCATGGCAAAGCAGGGACTTATCCCGGCGGTCGCGATTTATTCGACGTTTTTGCAGCGTGCGTTTGATATGCTGCTGCACGATCTGGCGCTTTTGCAGCTGCACGTGGTGCTGGGGGTCGACCGCGCCGGTCTCGTTGGAGAAGACGGCCGGACGCACCACGGCATGTTTGACGTGGGGTACCTCCGGCAGGTGCCGGGGCTTAAAATTTACTGCCCGGCAAGCTTTGACGAGCTCCGCGTGATGCTCCGAGAGGCGGTTCTTGCCGATACCTGTCCCGTCGCTGTGCGCTACCCCAGGGGCGGCGAGGGCGCTTACCGCGAAAACGCGGAAGAAACGCGCCTGAAAGAGGGAACGTCCTGCACCGTCATTACCTACGGAACGATGATCAACGCAGTGCTCGAGGCGGCGGAAGCGGCCGAAAAGGATGGACTGTCTGCCGAAATTCTGAAGCTGCGGACGATTGCCCCTATCGACTGGGCGGCCATCGAAGCGTCCTGCCGCAAGACGGGACGTGTGCTCGTGGTGGAGGAAACATCCGACCGTGGCTGCGTGGCAAACGATATTTTCTCGCATCTGGCGCAGGCTAACATTTCCTGCGTCTGCGCAAAGCAGAATCTTGGAGCTTCCTTCATCGGTCACGGCGCGATGCAGGATTTGTATGAGTTGACCGGCCTGAACGCGAACGCGCTCTTGGGCAGAATCCGGGAGGTATGTCATGAAGCATAAGGAGCGGCTGGATGTGCTGCTGGTAAGTCTCGGCCTTGCCGAGTCCCGCGCAAAGGCGCAGGCCACGATTATGGCGGGCGAGGTCTACGTAAACGGCCAGAAAGCGGACAAGTCTGGCATGGAGGTTGACATAACCTCAAACATTGAGGTGCGCGGCAGCGCGTGCCCGTATGTCAGCCGGGGAGGCCTCAAGCTTGAGAAGGCGCTCAAAAATTTCGCTGTTGACCCAACGGGCTACGTTTGCAGCGACTCCGGCGCATCGACGGGCGGGTTTACCGACTGCCTGCTTCAGCAGGGGGCAAGCAAGGTCTTTGCCATCGACGTGGGCTACGGCCAGCTGGCGTGGAAGATCCGCAACGACCCGCGCGTCGTCGTCATGGAGCGGACGAACATCCGCTATGTTACGCCGGAGGATTTGGGCGAGCCGCTTGACCTGTCTGTCATCGACGTATCGTTTATCTCGCTCGGCCTGGTTCTTCCGGTCGTAAAGACGCTTTTAAAACCCACGGGGCAGGTGCTGTGCCTCATTAAGCCGCAGTTTGAAGCGGGGAAGGACAAGGTCGGCAAAAAGGGTGTTGTCCGCGACCCGGCCGTGCATGAGGAAGTGCTCCAAAACTTCATCTCGCTTGCAAAATCGTTGGACTTTACCATTCGAAACCTGACCTTCTCGCCCGTCAAGGGGCCGGAGGGCAACATAGAATTTCTTGCGCATCTTTCCATGCAGCCGGGCGAGGATTCCTATCTGGCTCCCGGCGATCTGGTCGCGCAGGCACATGCCGCACTGAAAGGATGAGCCCCATGAAAATTGTTCTGACGCCGAATCCATACCGGGACAAGCAGTTCCGGACGGTCCAGCAGGCGAAAAAGATTCTGGAAAGCTGCGGCGTGGAGACCGTAATGTGCCTGCCGTTTGACGTGGACCGGGACTATGAGCTTCCGAAGACGATGGATTTCCGGGATTTGCACCGCGAGATTAAAAACGCCGATATGCTGGTCTGCTTCGGAGGAGACGGCACGATTCTCCATGCCTCCAAAATTGCCACCGCGCACGGCCTTCCCATCCTTGGCGTGAACATCGGAACGATGGGCTTTATTGCGGAGTTAGAAGCCGGAGAGCTGGAACTTTTGCGAAAGCTCCCCACGGGAGACTATACGCTCGAGCCGCGCAGCATGATCGACGTGACCGTCACCGGTGCAAACGGCCAAAAGCTGCTGCATGAGACGGCGCTCAACGACGCGGTCGTCACCAAGGGCGCCATCGCGCGCGTGGTGCAGGTTTCGGTCTACTGCGATAATGTAGAGGCCACGAGCTTTTCAGGAGACGGCGTGATCATCTCGACCCCGACCGGCTCGACGGCCTACTCCATGTCTGCCGGCGGCCCGATCGTCGAGCCGTCTGCCAGAAATCTTCTGATTACACCGATCTGCGCGCATGCGATGCTTACAAAGACCATCGTCGTATCTCCGGAGCGCGTCATTTCCGTCAGGATCGGGAAAATCGGACGGCACAACGCCTATTTGTCGGTCGACGGCGGCAGAGCGTTCCGGCTCAATACCGGAGACGTTATCACCACAAAGACCGCACAGAAGACGACAAAGCTGGTGCGGCTCAAGCAGACGAGCTTCTTTGACATCCTCAACAAAAAATTTATCGACAGGCAGAGGTAACGCCATGAAATCAAAACGCCATGAGAAAATTCTCGAGCTCATCCGCGACAACGACATCGAAACGCAGGAGCAGCTTTTGCAGCAATTGCAGGAAAACGGCTTCAACACCACGCAGGCCACCATTTCCCGGGATATCAAGCAGCTGCGCATCATCAAGGAGCTCGGCCCGAACGGGACCTATCGCTACAGCGCGAGCGCAAAGCCTGTGGAGCATGCGTTTTCCTCCAAGCTCAATATCATCTTCAGTCAGTGCGTGACAAGTGTAGACTATGCGCAGAACATTATCGTCATCAAGACCCTGCCGGGGCTTGCAATGGCGGCCTGTTCGGCGCTCGATAAATTAGACCTTCCCGAGGTGGTCGGGACGCTGGGCGGCGACGATACGTGCATGGTCGTTCTGCGGGACGCTTCCTCGGCGGCCGGTATCTGCGCGGAGATCCGCAGCCAGATCACGACCCATGCCCCCCGCGCATAAAAACTCCCGAAAGGAGAATCGGCCATGCTGAGCGTTCTGCATATTGAAAATATCGCCGTCATCGAGCAGGCGGAAATTCTCTTCGAGGGCGGCTTCAACGTTCTGACCGGTGAAACAGGTGCCGGTAAATCCATCGTCATTGACGCGATTTCGGCGATCTTAGGCGAGCGCACGTACCGTGATGTCATCCGGACCGGCGCCAGCCGCGCGTTTGTGAGCGCGATTTTTACGAAGATTCCGGAATGCAGCTGGTTTTCTGAGAATCAGGTGGACTTTGACCCGCAGGAATTGCAGGTGCAGCGCGAAATTTACGCGGACGGGAAAAATGTCTGCCGCGTAAACGGACGGCCGGTGAGTGTGGCGTCCCTTAAAAAGCTAGGCGCAAGGCTCATCAACATCCACGGCCAGCACGATTCGCAGCAGCTCTTTGACGAGGAAAACCACCTCACGTATCTCGACGCGTTTGCCCGCGATGAAAAAGAGCTGGAAGACTACCGCGCGGCATTTGACGCGCTGCAATCCGTCCGGCGGGAGATCCAGAAGCTCAGCATGGACGAATCGGAAAAGCTGCGGCTTTTAGAGTCGCTCCAATATCAGATTGAGGAAATCCGGGCAGCAAATCTTACGCCCGGCGAAGAGGAGCAGCTCAAGGAGCGGCGCAAGGTGCTCCAGAACGCGGAGAAGCTCTCGGATGCACTGCGCGCGGCTGATGAAGCGCTCTACGGTGGAGACAGCTCCGACGGCGCGGCGGGCCTTATGTCGAATGCTGAGCACGCGCTTTCCCGGGTAAACAACATCAGCGCAGACATGGAGGCGCTCTATCAGAAAATCTCGGACCTTATGTACAGCGTGCAGGACGCAGCAGACGAGCTTCGCGCGATGCGGGACGATCTGAGCTACTCGGAAGGGGAACTTGAACAGATCGAAGAGCGGCTGGACGCCATTCACAAGCTCAAGCGCAAATACGGCGCGAGCGTCGAGGACGTTTTAGCGTATCTTCAGAAATCCGAGCAGCGGCTGGACGAAATTGAATTTGCGTCTGATCGGATCGAAAGCCTTAAAAAGCGGCAGGCAGAGCTTCAGAAGGAGGCTGTACGGCGGGGTGAACTTCTCCGCGAAAAACGATTGCAGGCCGCAAAGGAAATGGAGACAGATATCTGCGAGGAGCTGCGGCAGCTCGATATGCCGAAGATTCGCTTTGTGTGTGAATTTACCCCGCAGGAGCCTGCGGAAACCGGGCTTGACAGCGTGCGGTTTTTAATGTCTGCTAACGTCGGAGAAGCCCTCAAGCCGCTTTCCAAGGTCGCCTCCGGCGGCGAGCTGGCCAGAATCATGCTTGCTATGAAGCAGGTGCTCGCGCAGCAGGACGGCGTGCCGACGCTGATTTTCGACGAGGTAGATGCCGGTGTGAGCGGAAGGGCGGCACAGAAGGTGGCGTACAAGCTCTGGACGGTATCGCAGGGGCGGCAGGTTCTGTGCGTGACGCATCTGCCGCAGATCGCTGCAATGGCGGACGCGGAATTTACGGTTGAAAAACGCGTCGAGCATGAGAGAACCTATACAAGTGTTCTGCATCTGGACGATAGCGGACGCCGTCAGGAGCTTGCAAGGCTGATTGGCGGCAGCATGATCACGGAAACAACGCTTGCCGGCGCGGCAGAGCTTCTGCGGCTGGCAGATGAGACGAAAGGAGAGCATACATGAAGCTTCGAAGACTTTTCCTCATCCTCGGAACCGTTCTGCTTCTCGGCGTAATGGTTTCGGCGGGCGATTATTCGGACGTAGCCGATACGCACTGGGCAAGCGGACAGATCGCATATTTATCGGGCGAAATTACCGGCTACCCGGACGGCACGTTCCAGCCGGACAAGACTGTCACACGCGCAGAATTTGTGTCGCTTCTGGCGCGTATCGCTTTTCCGGAGGAGCTTAAAAACGAAACCGGCAGTACATGGTGGGAGCCTGCATTCCGCGTCTGTGAGGCAAACAATCTTCTGAGCGGCACGTTCGGATACAGTGCGCCGATGCCGCGCGGCGAAATTGCCAATATCCTCGGTACGCTTTGCCGCGGCTTAGACGGTGTCAATGCGCGCGCGGACGCTGCGGAGCAGTTTGTCATCAACTGGAACGAGCAGCGCATGCAGTCGCCTGCATGGCAGCCAATGTTCTCTGATACCGCAGATTTTGAGATGTTCAGCGATGCGCTGTGCGTCTGCGTCAATCAGGGCCTTCTGACCGGCTACCCGGACGGTACGTTCCGGCCCAAAAACGGCGTAACGAGAGCGGAAGCCGCTGCGATTCTGGCGCGCCTGAAGGCGCAGATCGCGCTGCATAAGGCGGATTGCGCCTACATCTGCACGGTCGGACAGAACTGGTTGATCGCGCAGACCGGAAAGACGGAAACGAGCCTGCATCTTGTCAAGCCGTTGACCGGCGAAAAAACGCCGCTTGGCTTCAGCTTCCGGACGAAAACCGACGAGCTTGCTGGCTGGAGACTTTTTTCCGGCTCCGACGGAACGTATGTCTGGGGTGAGGCAGGTCTTTACAAGCGCGAGGGAGACACGCTCCGCACGATCTATCCCGAGCCGGTTCTGGATTTTGTCCAGTCAGGCGAGCGCTATTACATTCTGACGCATCCGGAGGAGGAATACCCGACGTATCTCTATGCTGCGATGTACTATCCCTGCGCGACGCAAGTTGTCTCTGTTGACCAGAGCGGAAACGAGACGCTTCTGGCTTCGCGCAACGAGAGCAATAACATGCAGAACCTGACGGATCTTTACGTCGAAAACGGGAAAATTTATGTTGCAGGCACGTACTGCATGGGCATGATGGACGTGCACTGCGCACTCTATGAGGTTGCGGACGGGAATCTCACCGCATTATTTGGAGAATCCTGATTGACAAACCGCGTCAAATCTGGTATGATGCTACCGTTATATGGACACAGCGAAGAAGGGAAGAAGTAGCCCGCTTTCCGTCCCAAGAGAGTTTCCGGTTGGTGCGAGGAAATGGACGCGGCGCGTGAATACATCCCGGAGCTGCCCCCTGAAAGGAAACGATTAGGGGTGTGTCGGTCGCGCCCGTTATCGCGCAGGATGCCAATCGGCACCCGGTAAGGTCTGCTTTGCGAGAAGCAGGCGACCAGAGGTGGTACCGCGATTATTCGCCCTCTGCTCAACGTTGTTGGGTAGAGGGTGTTTTTTGTTTGCCGCTTCCAACGGTATGGGGCTTTTTACTGCTGTGCGTGACCCAGGGGTCAGGAGAAAACTGGCAGAAGCCTGCCAGCCTGGTAGTTCCAACCCCATTCTTCTTAGCTGCGCAAAGAAGAACGGCGTCGACCGTCAAGAAGAAATTGCCCAGAGGAACCCCTTGAAAGGGTTTCCTCTGGACTCCTTCCCAAACAGAGGGGCGCGGCCCCTCTGGCACCCCGGGCTGCCCGATACGGACAATGTTACAAATCGAGCGTGCCTGCGTACTTTTGAGTGCTCGATCGTCGAAGGGTACGACAAATTTGGTAGACCCAGCTCAGCGCAAAGCAAATTTCCTCTGGAAATTTCTTTGCGCGGGGACCGCGTACTCTGCGATGAGGACCCCCGTCCCCCATCGCAGCCCGCCCCGCAAGGATTTTTGCAGAGCAAAAATGCCTTGCGGCGGACAAGTCTTCCAAATTTGCTGCTCGGCAGGAAAATCGTTGGTCATCTTACAAACCAGAAAGTGCTTACAAGCCAGAGAGAGTGCTTCCAAAATACGTAGAAGACACTCGACTGGGTGGGCACTGTAAATCTGGGACTCCCGGGATCTCAAAAGGGCCGCAGCCCTTTTGTTTCCGAAAGAGTTCAGAGAAAACCCTTCCCAAGGGTTTTCTTTGGGCAACTTCTTCTTGACGGCCGACGCCGTTCTTCTTTGCGCAGCTAAGAAGCGTGGGGTCGAATGACCCGGCTGGAAGGCTTCTGCCAGTTAACCCCTGGCGCCTGCGCCACGACAGGTAGTAAAAAACGCAGCCTTGGCAGGCACTGCCAGATTACTTCGCAAGCTTCCACTCCAGGTACTCATCATACGTCCCAAGCCGGTCAATAATCTTCCCGTCTGGCTGGAACTCGATGACCCGGTTGCAGGTCGTCTGCAAAAGTTCATGGTCATGGGAGGCGAGCAGAATATTTCCGGGGAACGCATCGAGCCCCTTGTTGACGGCCTGAATGGCCTCCATGTCGAGATGGTTTGTCGGCTGGTCCAGGAGGATCACATTCGCGCCCGAGAGCATCATGCGCGAGAGCATGCACCGGACCTTTTCGCCGCCGGAGAGAACATTCACGGGCTTGAAGACCTCATCCCCTGAGAACAGCATCCGGCCGAGGAAGCCGCGCAGGTACACATCGTCCTTTTTGGCTGAGAACTGCCGGATCCAGTCGACCAGGCTCTCCGTCTGCCCTTCAAAATATTCGGTGTTGTCCTTGGGAAGGTAGCTCGTGGTGACGGTCTGGCCCCATTTGACGCTGCCCTCGTCGGGCTCCAGCTCGCCCATGAGAATTTTGAACATCGTCGTCTGCGCCAGCTCGTTTTCGCCGACGAAGGCAATTTTGTCGTTCTTGCCGACGATGAAGGAGACCTTATCGAGAAGCTTCACGTCGTCGATGGTTTTCGACACATCGGTTACGAACAGGATATCCTTGCCGACCTCGCGCTCGCGCTCAAAGCCCACGAACGGGTACCGGCGCGAAGACGCGGGCATTTCCTCGACGGAGAGCTTATCGAGAAGCCGGCGGCGGGAGGTCGCCTGCTTGCTCTTGGCCTTGTTGGCGGCAAAGCGCGCGATGAAGGTCTGGAGCTCTGCGATCTTTTCCTCGTTGCGCTTATTCTTGTTGCGTATGAGCTGCTGGATGAGCTGCGAGGACTCGTACCAGAAGTCGTAGTTGCCGACGTACATCTTGATCTTGCCGTAGTCGATATCGACGATGTGCGTGCAGACGGTGTTGAGAAAGTGCCGATCGTGGCTGACGACGATGACAAGGCCGGTGTCCTCATAGTCGAGAATGAAGTTTTCCAGCCAGTTGATGGCTTCAATGTCGAGGTTGTTTGTCGGCTCGTCGAGCATGACGATATCGGGCTTTCCAAACAGCGCCTGCGCGAGCAGTACCTTGACCTTGAGCCGGGGGTCGGTATTTCCCATCAGGTCATAGTGGAGCTCCACGGGGATACCGAGCCCCTGCAAAAGCCGCGATGCGTCGGACTCTGCTTCCCAGCCATCGAGCTCTGCAAACTCGGTCTCGAGCTCGCTGGCCCGCATGCCGTCTTCCTCGGTGAACTCGTCCTTTTCGTAGAGCGCGTCCTTTTCCTTCATGATATCGTACAGGTGCTGGTTGCCCATGATGACGGTGTCCAAAATGGAGTACGCGTCATACTGGTTCTGGTCCTGCTTCAAAACGGACAGGCGCGCGCCGGGCTTGAAGGAAATGCTGCCGGAGGTGGGCTCAAGCTCTCCGGAGAGGATTTTCAGGAACGTCGACTTGCCCGCGCCGTTCGCGCCGATGACGCCGTAGCAGTTGCCGGAGGTGAATTGCAGGTCGACCTGCTTAAAAAGAACGCTGCCGCCGAACTGCATGGCGAGGTTGGAAATCGTAATCATATCGGTACTCCTTGCTTGCGTATTGTTTCCGTTAGTTTACCACAAACCGGCGCGAAAAGGAAGGGGAAAAGCTCTTGAAGCGCGGGCGAAAATCTGCTATGATAGCGCTGAAAATTCCGCCTGCGGGCGAGAAAGCATACGAAAGGAACGGGGCTATGAAGATCACATTTCTCGGAACGGGAAACGCGCAGGCAACGGCCTGCTACAACACCTGCTTTGTCATGGAGGAAGCCGGAAGGTGCCTGCTGGTCGACGGCGGCGGCGGCAACCTGCTTCTAAGACGGCTTCAGGACGCGGGCTATAAATGGCAGGATATGCGCGACATCATCGTCACCCACAAGCACATTGATCACCTGCTCGGCATCATCTGGATGCAGCGCATGATCTGCCAGAACATGGCGCGCGGAAAATATGAGGGTGAGGCGCGGCTGTATGCGCACGAGGAGGTCATCCGGATCCTTCACCAGATGGCGGAGATGCTGCTGACCGAGAAGGAGCGGAAATTCATTGACGAGCGCTTTTTCCTCATCGAGGTCAAAGACGGCGAGACGCGCGAGATCATCGGGCAGACCGTGCAGTTTTTTGACATTCACTCTACGAAGGCTAAGCAGTTCGGCTTTGCGATGACGCTCAAAGACGGTCGTAAAATTGCCTGCTGCGGCGACGAGCCGTATTGCGAGGCAGAGTACGAATACGTCAAGGGAAGCGCGCTCATGCTCCACGAGGCGTTCTGCCTCTATTCCCAGCGCGATATCTTCGAGCCCTACAAGAAGAACCACTCCACGGTCAAGGACGCGTGCGAGCTGGCGGAGAAACTCGGCGTGCCGAACCTCGTGCTCTACCACACGGAAGACAAGAGCATCGAAAAACGCAAGGCACTTTATACCGAAGAGGGTGGGCAATATTACCATGGCAATCTGATCGTTCCGGACGATCTGGAGACGCTGGAACTTTAAGGGATGCAAAGCGGCGGAAGCAAGATGGCTTTCGCCGCTTTTTGCGGGCAAATGCGTAAAAAGCCTTTACAGAAGATGGCGCATTTCTGACGGCGATTTAACGCTTTAAAGAGCCTGAAAAATTTTGTACGGTACATTTTATCGGCCACTTGTTAAGCCTGCCGCGTTTTTGGGACGTGGAAAGGCAAACAATCAGTAAAAAAATATGAATATATGCAATGTATACAAAATATACTGGAATAAAATGATTAAACTGTAAAAAATGAGAATGGAACACGGAAAATAATTGATTTTCAGACACAAAGACGCTAGAATAGATTTGTGAGTTCCGATGGAAAGCCGGCTCTGCCGGAACGACACGAATCCCAACAAAAAATTGTTTGGCAATTGAATGGGAAAAGGAAAATCGGAGGGAAAGTTTTATGACATTATTCGAAAAGCTTTTGGGCCATACGCTGATTACAGCAGACAACATCTGGGGTCTGATGGGCGTCATGTGTATCGGCGTCGCGCTGTCCATCTTCCTCGAGCAGAAATACCAGTGGGCCTCCAAGGTCTCCGGTGCCATCATCGCGCTGATCATGGCCATGGTGCTCGCGAACCTCGGCGTTATCCCTACCAACTCCGCGCTGTATGACGATATCGTCTGGGGCGTTATCGTTCCGATGGCAATCCCGCTGCTGCTTCTGCAGTGCAACCTCAGCCGCGTCTGGAAAGACACGGGCCGCATGCTCATCGTCTTCCTGATCGGTGCGGTCGGCACGATTGTCGGCGCGTTCATCGCTTACTACGTTCTGCGCGGCCCGTTCGGCGATGCGCAGGGTCTTGCAAAGGTCGCTTCCATGATGACCGGCTCCTACATCGGCGGCGGCGTCAACTTCGCGGCCATGGCCTCCCAGTATGCTGCCGGTGACGACCTCACTGCTGCTGCGACCGTCGCGGATAACCTGCTGATGGCGGCTTACTTCTTCGTTCTCATCGCTTGCGCGGGCTCCAAGTTCTTCCGCAAGCACTTCCGTCACCCGCACATCGAAGAGGTCGAGGCGGGCGCCTCCAAGGAAGATGCGCAGACGCAGGCTGCTGCGTTCTGGAGCCGCAAGGATATCTCCCTGAAGGACATTGCGTATAACTTTGCTTACGCGATCGTTGTTGTCTGGGTTTCCCGCATCATTGCCGGCCTCTTCTCCGGCTTCGCGGGCAACGCGTTCCTCGACTTCATCGGCAAGTTCCTCGGCAGCCAGTACGTCTGGATCACCACGATCTCCGTCATCGTTGCGACCTTCTGCCACAAGCAGGTTGAAAAGATGCACGGCTCGCAGGAAATCGGCACCTACCTCATCTACCTCTTCCTGTTCGTCATCGGCGTTCCGGCCAACATCATGACCGTTCTCACCAAGTCCCCGCTGCTGCTCGTCCTGACGGCAATCATGGTTCTCGTGAACATGCTGTTCTGCTTCGTGGGCGCGAAGATCTTCAAGGCTTCTCTCGAAGACTCCATCATCGCTTCCAACGCCAACATCGGCGGCCCGACGACTGCTGCTGGCATGGCGATTTCCCAGGGCTGGACGAGACTCGTTGGCCCGGCTATGCTGGTCGGCGTGCTCGGCTATGTCATCGGCAACTACGCCGGTACCATTGTCGGCATTATCCTCGGTGCATAACAAAAGGCAGCATTGCTGCCAGCTACAATGATTCGCTCCGGCGTGCCTCTTACCGGAGGCACGCCGGTTGACTATTATTTGGAGGGAAATTATGTATTTTGATGCACACTCTGACATCTGGTGTGATGTAACGACGCGCCGGCTGAACGGCGAGACGAACGTATTTGACCGCTGCCACCTCGAGCGGCTGCGCAAGGGCGGCGTGGAAGGCAGCATCTTCGTCATCTGGGTCGATCCCCCGTATGACGTGGACTATGTCAAGCGCACCGAGCAGATCATGGCGGCTGCCAAGGCGGAGATCGCCGAGTGCCAGTCGTTCCGCATTGTCCACACGTATGACGAGATGATGAAGGCGAACGCTGACGGCAAGATCTACATTTTCATCGGCATCGAGGGCATGGCCGCGATGGGAAAAGACCTCAGCTGGATCGATCGCTACTATAATTTCGGCTGCCGCCACGGCATTCTGACGTGGAACGAGGCAAATGAACTCGGCGCGGGTGCGCTGTCCGGCAAGGACTACGGCCTGACGGAGACCGGCAAGGAGGCTGTTCGCCGCATGCAGGAGAAGGGCATGATGCTCGACGTTTCCCACCTGAACGAGGCGGGCTTCTGGGATCTCATGAAGATCACGAAGAAGCCCTTCATCGCATCCCACTCCAACAGCCGCGCGCTGTGTGATGTGCCCCGTAACCTGACGGATGACCAGCTGCGCGCGATTCGCGATGTGAACGGCGTAGTGGGTCTGAACGCCTTTAACCTTTTCATTGACGACGACCCTGCAAACCAGACCGTCCAGCGTCTGGCCGAGCACGCGGCACATATGATCGACGTCATGGGCATTGACCACGTCGGCTGCGGCTTCGACTTCTTCGAGTTCATCGACAACCCAGACACCATGGGCACGATGACCGATACCGGAAGCCCCTGCACGAAGGGCCTTGCCAATGCGTCCGAGATTCCGAACATCTTTGCCTGCTTCGAGAAGATGGGCATGAGCAAGGAGGATATGGAGAAAATCGCGCGCCTCAACTTCCAGCGCGTGGTCAAGGACGCAATTGGATAAGTATTTGCGCGTTCGAGAAGAGCACCCGTCAGGGTGCTCTTTTGGCATGGGCGGCGGATTTTGCGTAGGGGGCGATGCCCACATCGCCCCGGCAGGAAAATCCGTTTTTACGGAAATCTTCGGCGAATTCGTACTGCTCTTGGGTCGATGTGGGCATCGACCCCTACGAACCTTAATGGGAGATTTCAAAAGAACCGTAGGGGCGGACGACTCTTGTCCGCCCGGCAAAACGCATGCCCGAAACGCGAAAATCTTCGGCGAATTTGGTACTTCCCTTGGGCGGACAGAGGCATCACACCTATGAAGTTTCCGGAAGTGTGTGCGCTGTTTTTTAACGCTTTGTGAATTTTGCGGAAAGGGGTTGCAAAATTGGAAAGGTGCGGTATAATAAGCTTAGCACTCGAGATGGAAGAGTGCTAATATTACCAATACGGGACGTGAAGATATATGGCAAAGAAACAGTTCAAGGCGGAGTCGAAGCGGCTGCTGGACTTGATGATCAATTCAATTTATACGCATCAGGAGATCTTCCTGCGTGAGATTATCTCGAACGCTTCCGACGCCATCGATAAGCTGGCATATCAGGCGCTGACGGACGAAAAGGTTGGTCTGAACCGCAGTGATTTCGCGATTCAGCTCAAAGTTGACGAGCCCAGCCGGACGCTCACCGTGAGCGATAACGGTATCGGCATGGACAAAGACGAGTTGGAAAACAACCTCGGCACGATCTGCAAGTCGGGAAGCCTCCAGTTCAAGAAGGACATGGAGAAGCAGGACGATATCGACATCATCGGTCAGTTTGGCGTGGGCTTCTACTCTGCGTTCATGGTGGCCGACACCGTGACGGTCATCTCCAGAAAGTACGGCTCCGATGAGGCCTGGAAGTGGACCTCTTCCGGTGCGGACGGGTACACGATGGAGCCTGCCGAGCGCGAGAGCGCCGGTACGGACGTGATCATGACGCTGAAGGCTGACACCGAGGACGAGCAGTATTCGCGCTTCTTAAAGACGTGGGAGCTTCAGAAGCTGGTCAAGAAATACTCCGACTACATCCGCTACCCGATCAAGCTCGAGATGGAAAAGTCGCGGATGAAGGAGGAAACCAAGGACTCTGACAAGCCCGAGTATGAGACGTACACCGAAAACGAGACGCTCAACTCGATGGTTCCCCTCTGGCAGCGGGCAAAGAAGGACATCACGCCCGAGGAGTACAACAACTTCTACAAGGAAAAGTTCTTCGACTTTGAAGACCCGATTGCGACGATCCATGTAAGCGTCGAGGGCGCGGTGACGTACAAGGCGCTGCTCTATATCCCGGCCAGAGCGCCGTATGATTTCTACACCAAGGACTTCAAGAAGGGCTTGCAGCTGTACTCCTCCGGCGTGATGATCATGGAAAACTGCGAGGAGCTGCTGCCGGACTGCTTCCGCTTTGTCCGCGGCGTTGTTGACTCGCAGGATTTGAGCCTCAACATTTCGCGTGAAATGCTCCAGCACGACCGCCAGCTCAAGTTTATTGCCGGAAATCTCGAGAAGAAGATCAAAGCCGAGCTCGCAAAGCTCATGGAGCAGGACCGCGAGAAATACGAGAAGTTCTATGCGGCGTTTGGCATGCAGATCAAGTACGGCGTGCTGAACGATTACGGCGCGAAAAAGGAGCTTTTGCAGGACCTGCTTCTTTACTGGTCGCACAAGCAGAACAAGCTCGTCTCCTTCAAGGAATATGTGGACGCCATGCCCGAGGAGCAGAAGTATATTTACTTTGCAAGCGGCGAAAACCGGCAGAGACTTGCGCAGTTGCCGCAGCTTGAGAAGCTGGGCGAGAAGGGCTTCGACGTGCTGCTGATGACCGACGAGGTCGACAGCTTCGTACCGCAGACGCTCGGAAAGTACGCGGAAAAGGACTTCCGCTCTGTCACGCAGGAGGACCTCGGCCTTTCCACCGACGAAGAAAAGAAGGAAGCCGCCGAGCAGGCCGAAAAGTCGAAGGCAACGCTGGAGTTTGTGAAGACGACGCTTGGCGACGATGTGAAGGAAGTGCGCCTTTCTGAAAACCTCGGTACGCATCCTGTTTGCATGGTGCCGGAAGAAGGCATGACGTTCGAGATGGAGAAATACTTCAAGCGCCTGAACCCCGAGATGGGCATGAAGGCGGGGAGAATTCTCGAGCTCAACCCAAACCACAGGCTCTTTGGCCTGCTGCAGGTGGCTGTCGCGCAGGACGAGGAGAAGGCAAAGAAGATTGCGAAGATTCTCTATGCGCAGGCGCTTCTGATGGCCGATCTGCCGCTCGAGAATCCCGGCGAGTATACCGACCTCGTGTGCGAACTGGTACAGTAACAGCTATTTCGTTTTGGCCGTACAGGATTTGAGCGATGTATCGATAAGATGCGTAGGGGGCGATGCCCACATCGCCCCGGCGGTACAATCCGGTTTTAGGGGAAGTTCCGGCGAATTCGTACCTTCCCAAAGGGTCGATGTGCTCAATCGACCCCTACGCATAACCGGAGAGAATTTTGGTATTTGTAGGGGCGGACGACCCTGTCCGCCTGCAGAAAATTGACCAAAACGCGAAAAGCTGCGGCGAATTCGCAACTTCCCAAGGGCGGGCAGAGTCGCCCGCACCTACAACCTGACTGGAGTCATATAAAAAATCCGGATGCAAAATGCATCCGGATTTTTTTGATCGGAAAGTCAGTCCTTGGAAAGCGCTTCCTTCTTGTTCTGGACGTACTGGATGGCGAACACGCCGCCGATGAGCACGAGACCGACAAGGTCGGAGAGCGCGCCGGGGATCATCAGGCCGAGGCCGCCGCCGATGCAGATGAGGCGGAACAGCCAGTTCATCTTGCGCAGCATGAAGCCCTCCAGACCCGCAGCAACGCCAAAGATACCGAGAAGCGCCGACAGGACAATCTGGATGACCGCCCACACGCTCGTGACGTTCACGAAGAGCATGGCGGGGCTGTAGGCGAAGATGTACGGCACGATGAAGGCCGCGATGGCAAGCTTCGTCGCGTTGATGCCGGTCTTCATGGGGTTGCCCTTTGCAATCGCAGAGCCCGCGTAGGCGGCCAGCGCAACGGGGGGCGTGATGTCGGCGACGATACCAAAGTAGAATACGAAGAAGTGCGCCGCGACGAGCGGGAAGCCCATCTTGATCAGGATCGGCGCGCAGGTCGAGGCCATGATGCAGTAGTTTGCGGTCGTGGGAACGCCCATGCCGAGAACGATGCAGCAGACCATCGTGAGGATGAGGCCAATAAAGGTCGCGGAGCCCGCGAGCTGGACGATGGCATTGATGAGGATGGATGCAAGGCCTGTGACAGTGATGCAGCCTGCGATCATGCCTGCAATTGCGCAGGCCACGCCGACGGTAATTGCGCCCTTGGCGCCCGCCTCCAAGGCCTCAAAGATCTTCTTAAAGGTGAGTCGCTCATCCTTGTTCAAAAAGCCCACAATGACGGCGGCAAGGATAGATACGGCGGCAGAGAACTGCATGGTCTTTGCGCCCGAGGAGACGAGCCAGACGAGTAGAACCAGCGGCGCAAGCAGGTAGATTTTCTGAAGCAGGAAGCTCCACTTGGGCATTTCGTCCTTCGAAAGGCCCTTGAGACCGAGCTTTTTGGCCTCCAGATGCACGGAGATGAAAATGCCCGTGAAGTAAAGAACCGCGGGTAAAATCGCCTTGACAGCGACGGTTGCGTAGGGAAGATCCATGTACTCGGCCATCAGGAACGCCGCCGCGCCCATGATGGGAGGCATGATCTGGCCGCCCGTGGAGGCAGCCGCTTCGACTGCGCCCGCAAAATCCGGGTGATAGCCGGTCTTTTTCATCATCGGGATGGTAACCGAGCCTGTGGTCACGGTGTTGCCGACGGAAGAGCCCGAGACCATGCCGCAGAGCGCCGACGAGATGACCGCGACCTTTGCAGGACCGCCGGCAGACCAACCGGCCAAACGGTTTGCAAGGGCAATGAAGAAGTTCGCAATGCCGGTACGCTCTAAGAACGCGCCGAAGATGATGAAGAGGACAATGTACGTGTAGCAGACGTTCACAGGCGTACCGATGACGCCGTTTGTGGTGTAGAAGAGCTTGTAGACGATGTTCTTGAGCGCCTGATAGAGGCTGGGGTTGTAGCTCAGCTGGTTATAGAATGTATAGATGAGAAGCGCGCCCAGCACGCACAGGATCGGAACGCCGACGCAGCGGCGGCAGAGCTCGATGAGGACCAGAATGCCGATCGCGCCGATGATCACATGGTGCGTCTGGATCCGCGTTGCAAGCTTGATGATGGGAAGGGCGTTGAAGGCGAAGTACAAGAAGCACGATGCGCCTACGAGCATGAGGATGATGTCGTACCACGGCATGGAGTTCACCTTCACGTGACCCTTTTTGACAGGGTAGGTGAGGAAGCCGATGAATACGATCATCGCCAGAAACGCGGCGAGTCTCGTCTCGGGAAGGCCGGAATAGAACAGCGTCATACCGATGCAGTACAGGCTGAAAATAACCATGATCGCGCCGACAGCCCAGCGCTGCCAGCCCTCCCACACGCGCGTGTTGGACTCACGGTCGTATTTGCGCATCAGCGCGTCGAGGTCTGCCTGCGTCTGGCTGTCAAGCCCGGAGGTCATCTTTACGGCGTCCTTGGGGTCGTTCTTGTTGGCGGACATAAGCTTTCTCCTTTGAAATGGGGCTCACGGATCGCTCCGCGGCAGGGGAAATGTTCGATGGGATGACTCCAGCTACGGCAATTGGCACTGCCGTAGCTGGAAAATGGTTCACTTGCGTGAAGGACGTGTAAAGATTACTTGGTCGCGACCGTGTAGCCCTTTTCCGCGAAGTACTTCGCAGCGCCCGGATGATACGGGACAGAGGTGACGGAGGCGGCAAAGTCGAGATTCAGCTCGCCGTACTTGGCGTGGCTGGAGACCTCTGCCTCGGCGTTGTCGAACAGGTCCTTCGTGAAGTTGTAGATGGCGTCCTCGGAAACGTCGTCACGGGCCAGGATGACCGCGCCGACCGCAACCGTGGTCACATCGCCGTCGGTGCCGTAAACATCGGCGGGGATGACGTTCTTGGTATAGTAGTCAGACGTTGCGCAGAGGCTTTCGATGTGCTCGTCGTCAAGGGAAACGAGGTAGACGTCCTTGGTGGTGGCGAGGTCAGTGATGGCGGTCGTGGGAGCGCCGGCGACGATGAAGGCCGCGTCGATCTTGCCGTCCTTGATATCGTTGGCGCTGTCGCCGAAGGACTGGTAGGTCGGGATGATGTCGTTCTCGGTCAGGCCGTATGCGCCGAGGATGTCGATGGCGTTGAAGTACACGCCGGAACCGGCAGAGCCAATGGAGACGCGCTTACCGGCGAGGTCCGCGACGGACTTGATGGAAGCGTCGGTCGTGACGATCTGCACCTGCTCCATGTAGAGCGCGGCGACGGTGGAGAAGCAGTCGACCTTGCCGGTCTCCTCAAAGAGGTTCGTTCCGTTGTAGGCGTAGGCCATAACGTCGGACTGGCAGAATGCGAGCTCGGCGTTGCCGTCCTGAAGCTCCATGACGTTTGCTTGCGAGCCGTTGCCGACGAGGCCGACGACGTTCACGCCCGCATTATTGGTCGCGTGCTGGGCGATGACGGAACCGAAGGCATAGTAGGTGCCGGATTCGCCGCCGGTGACAAAGCGGAGCTTCGCGCCGGACGAAGAAGCAGAAGACGAGGTAGAACTGGTATCAGCAGGCGCTGCGGTTTCGGCCTTTTCTCCGCAGGCGGTGAGCGCCAGCAGCATGACAGCTGCGAGCAGAAGAGCGACAAGCTTTTTCATTTAGAATCCTCCTATGTGTGCGCTGGGCGCACAGATTTCTTTTCACGGGTTTTACTATACAGGATGCGGCGGTGATTTGCAAGAGGTATTCCGTGAATTATGAAAAAAATATTCCTGCAAAATTCAAAAAACATGAAAAAGAAAGATAAAAATGCAGGGAGATGCGTCAAAGTGACCAAAAATGAATTTTGACTTGCATAACAGGAAGCAAGAAAAAGGAAACGCATGCGAAAGTGCTGTGCATGTGACACGAAAAATGCGCATAAAAAACCGGATGGCACGAACCACCCGGTTTTTCTGTTTGGAATTGGAAAGAATGTGCGGCTCAAATTTCCTGCGATTGCAGAAGCTGGCACAGATCGTCGGCTACGGCGGCACATTCGGACACGCTCTTTACACAGGCGCAGAGCTCGTCCAAGTGGAAACGGCAGCCGGTGAGAGCCTTGGCTAACGGCGCGGCAAATTCTGCGTCCATCGCGTCGGAGTAGACGGCCGCGTCCTCGCACAGTCCGTTTTTCACGGCCAGCTGGATCGTCACCTCGCCCCACGAAAAACGCTTTGCGCACGCAAACGAGCACGGAACGCTCTTGCCGTAGTTCCAATCGAAGCTTGAAAACCGCTGATAGCGCTTCTCGATCTCCGCCTCGTCAAAGTCAGTCTCCGAAAGCGTCTTTGCTTCCAGTCCGTAGACTTTCTCGGCGGCCTTGACCATCGCATCAGCCATTTGCGCAACGCTCAGCGTCGGGACAAGCTCGGTGAGATTGATGACGCGCGAGCGAACGGACGCAACGCCCTTGCTCTCAAGCTTGACTTTGGACGGTGTGAGGTACTTGCCGAGGTTTGCCATGTCGACGGAAAGAAGCAGCGTTCCGTTGTGGAACGAGCAGCCGTTGTGGCTGTAGAACGAGTTGCCGGAGAATTTGCAGCCGTTTGTCAGAATGTCGTTCCGGCCGGAAATTTCGGCGGGAACGCCAAGCATCCGGCAGGCCTCGACAATGACGCTCTGCTGCTTGCGAAGGTCATAGTCCTCCGTGCGAAGCGAGAACGTAAAGTTGAGGTTCCCCATGTCGTGATAGACCGCGCCGCCGCCGGAAAGCCGACGAGCCAGTGTCCCGCCGTCGCGCTCGAGTTCCGCCGTGCGGCATTCTGCCCATGCGTTCTGGTTGCGGCCGATGACTACGGTGTGCTTATTCTGCCAGAGATAGACGATGAGCGTATCTTCCGGTACGGTATCCGTCAGATATTCCTCGATTGCGAGGTTTCGGTGCGGGTTAGTACCCGCACCGATGAAAGCTTGTAAGTGCTTGATCATGCGCCGAAGTTATACCGAAGGATCATATTTCTCGCTGCACCTACCTCGTCGAGACGGCGGACCGGGGTATTGTGCGGCGCGGTATGCAGCGCCTCAGGATCCGTGTACGCCATGTCGTAGAGCTTGCAGTAGATGTCGCAGACCTCGTCCATGAGCTGCTTGGCCTCTGTCTCGCAGGGCTCGACCATGAGCGCTTCGTGGACGATGAGCGGGAAATACATTGTGGGCGGATGGAGATCGAAGTCCAACATTCCCTTGGCCATATCGAGTGCGGAAACGCCGGTCTCTTTATGAAGCCGCGTCAGGTTCATGACGAACTCGTGCATGCAGATCTCATCAAAGGCCATGTCGAATTTAGCCTTCAGGCGCGCCATCATGTAGTTGGCGTTCAGAACAGCGTTCTTCGCGGCCTCGGGGATACCTTCCTTGCCGAGGGTCAGCACGTAGGTCAGCGCCTTGATGCAGACGTCGAAGTTGCCGTAGAACATCTTCACGCGGCCGATGGACTTTTCGGGATAGTCAAAGCCATACGCGCCGTCCTTTTCCACAACCAGGGGACCCGGCATGTATTTCCGCAGGAATTCCTTGCAGCCGACTGCGCCAGCGCCGGGGCCGCCGCCGCCATGCGGGGTTGCAAAGGTCTTGTGAAGGTTCGAGTGGATGCAGTCGAAGCCCATATCGCCGGGGCGGACGACGCCCATGACAGCGTTCAGGTTCGCGCCGTCGTAGTAGCACAGGCCGCCCGCGTCGTGGACGATCTTCGTGATCTCGAGGATGTTCGGGTCAAAGATGCCGACAGTGTTGGGGTTCGTGAGCATCAGACCTGCCGTATCGGGGCCGACAGCCGCACGCAGCGCGTCGAGGTCTACGCCGCCCTTGTCGTTCGACTTGATGTTGACGACCTGATAGCCGCACATGGCAGCCGTCGCGGGGTTCGTGCCATGGGCAGAGTCGGGAACGATGATCTTCGTTCTGGCCGTGTCGCCGCGGTCGGTGTGATAGGCCTTGATGAGAAGAACGCCGGTAAACTCGCCGTGCGCGCCTGCTGCGGGCTGGAAGGTAACGGCGTCCATGCCGAAGACCTCGCCAAGCTCGGAGCCGAGCGTGTGGAGCGCTTCGAGCGCGCCCTGCGCGGTCTCGATGGGCTGCAGCGGATGCAGCTGCGTGAAGCCGGGCAGCGCCGCCATATCTTCATCGATCTTGGGGTTATACTTCATCGTGCACGAGCCGAGCGGATAGAAGCCGTCATTTACACCGTGGATGCGCTTGCAAAGCGCAGTGTAGTGACGGGTCAGCTCGTTTTCGCTCACGTGGGGCAGACGAATGGGCGTCGTGCGCTCGTTCGGAAGCGTATACTCCGGAACGTCGCACGCGGGGAGAAGATGCAGGCAATGACCCTCTGCGCCTTGCTCAAAAATCAGTTTCATCAGCCTTGCACCTCCTTTACGATTGCGACCACTTCGTCGAGCTTTTCTTTGGAGACGAGCTCCGTGACGCACCACAGAATGCCGCCGTCTACCTCTGCGCCGCCGAGGATGTTCTTCTCAGCGAGCGCGTCGAGGATCTTCTTGCGGCAGTTGGGGCAGGCCGTCTCGGTGACGAATTCATGGAAGAACTCGCCCGTGTACTTCAGCTTGCAGCCGATTTTCTCGAGCTCGGAGGCAAGGTAATGGGCCTTCGAGGTGCAAAGACGCGCGCACTGCTTCATGCCGTCTTCGCCCATCGCGGACATGTAAACGCCGGCTGTGAAGGCGCACAGTGCCTGGTTCGAGCAAATGTTGGACGAAGCCTTTTCACGGCGGATGTGCTGCTCACGGGCCGAAAGCGTCAGAACATAGCCGGTCTTGCCGTCAACGTCCTTCGTCTCGCCGACGATACGGCCGGGGAGCTTGCGGGTCATGGCGCTGGTGGTGGCCATGAAGCCGAGATACGGGCCGCCGAACGCAGTGTCGAGGCCGAGGGGCTGACCATCGCCGACAGCAACGTCCGCGCCGACCTCACGAGGCGTCGGCAGCAGCGCGCAGGCGATGGGGTTCACGCCCATGACGAACTTCGCGCCAGCAGCATGGGTGATCTCGCCAAGCGCCACGGTATCTTCGATCTGGCCGAAGAAGTTCGGCTGCTGGACATAGAAGCACGCGGCATTGTCCGAGAGCGCGGCCTTGAGCGCCTCTGCATCGGTCTTGCCGTCCTTTGCCGGGACGACGTGCAGCTCCGTGTTGGAAGCGAAGCAGTAGGTCTTCATGACCTCGATGACCTGCTCCAGGGTCATGGACGCGCTGTCGTACACCGCGCAGCTCTCCTTTTTGTAGCTCAGCAGGGCGGGGTTGACTAGGGAGCCGGCGTAGATGATCACGTCGGCCTCCCCCAGCAGCTTCGCCCCCCGCACCGTGATCAGATCCTCCGCTCCGGGGCCCGCGCCGATAAAATGTACCATGGTTTTAACCTCCTATGCCCGGTGGAGGGCCAGCAGGGCCTCCGCGCCGGGTGTCTTTCCTAAAATTCCGTACTGGTTGGAGAAGAAAATGCCCTCGATGGCCAGCTCCGGCCCCGCCCGCCGCTTGAGCTGGGCGTCCAGCTCCCCGGCGATGGAGTCCATCACCGGCTCCAGCAGGCCGGCCCCCCTCAGCAGCTCCACCCCCGCGTCGGTGGTGGGGCTGTCGAACAGGGCCTTTACCAGCGCCCGGTCTCCCCCCGCCAGGGCGGCGTGGGCAGCCAGGGTCTCCCGCCGGGCGTCGGCCACCTTGGAGTGGGTGTTCATGCACCCGGCGGACACCTTGATGAGCTTGCCCAGGTGGCCCACCAGCAGCACCGAGCGGAAGCCCGCCCCGGCGGCGTGGTCGATGGCCGCGCCGATATAATTGCTGCACGTGCACCAGCGGGCCAGGCTGAGGCCCAGCTTCTCCCGGGCGAAGGCCTCGCCATAGTTGCCGGGGGTGACCACGATGTCCCGCGCCCCGGCGGCCCTCTGCTGATCCATCTCCAGATAGAGGGAGTCCAGCAGGGCGGCCTCGCTCATGGGGCGGACGATGCCGCTGGTGCCCAGGATGGAGATGCCCCCCTCAATGCCCAGCCGTGGGTTAAAGGTGCGCCCCGCCAGGGCCTCCCCCGTGGGGACGGAGATCACCGCCCGCAGCCCGCCGGCGTAGCCCGCCCGGGCCGCGGCGGCCTCCAGCTGCTCGTGGATCATGCGGCGGGGGGTGGAGTTGATGGCCGCCTCCCCCACCGGCTGGTCGAGACCGGGCCGGGTCACCCGGCCCACCCCCTCGCCGCCGTCAATGGCGATCCCCGGCCCGGTGCTCCGCTCCACCCGGGCGCAGATGAGCGCCCCGTCGGTCACGTCGGGATCGTCGCCGCCGTCCTTGCGCACCGCGCAGGCGGCCCAGCCTTCCCCGGCGGCGTGCTCCAGCAGCTCCGCCTCCACCCGCACCCCCGCCG
>ERZ832522.2230-NODE-2230-length-24090-cov-15.741003_pt1 | contig 24090 bp, 16 predicted proteins | sample MGYA00519951_ERZ832522 | MGnify/ENA primary metagenome ERZ832522 (study PRJEB31850, sample SAMEA3708728) | human gut metagenome | biome: human gut; feature: human-associated habitat; material: faeces | place: China | collected 2014 ... | reverse complement strand
ACGGCGGCCAGTTCTACGGCGATGCCAACATCACCTCCCGTATGGAGGGCTGGTATGCCAACGGCACTCAGATCGTCTTTGCCTGCGGCGGCGGCATCTACACTTCCGCTGTCGAGGCTGCTCTGAAGAACAACGGCTACGTTGTTGGCGTTGACGTTGACCAGAACTACATCGGCGCGAACGGCGTGGAAAAGGACGGCTACGCTTACAACCCGTTCATCACCTCTGCCATGAAGGGTCTGTCTGAGTCTGTCAGCACTGCTCTGGGCGACATCGAGGCCGGCGAGTGGAGCAACATCGCTGCTACCAACGGCAACTTCGGTCTGGAGGACGGCGACTATGTCGGTCTGCCCACTGCTGATGACAGCTGGAACTTCAAGACCTTCACCAAGGACGAGTACGAGACTCTGAAGACCAAGATCGCTTCCGGCGAGCTCGTTGTGGACAACAGCTCCGACGACGCTACCAAGCCCACCGTCAGCGAGTTCACCAAGGTCAACTACATCCAGTAATCGCTATCCCGGAATTACTCCCGTAATAGGGGCGGGGTGCTCATGCAGGGGCACCCCGCCCTTTTTGTATGCCTGTGTAAGAGAAACAGGGAGCAAATCGTGCAGACTATACAAAAGTAATACTTTTGCTTGTGCTTTTTGACAAAAAATCAAAAAGCCGTGTGCAAACCGCAAAAAATCAGGTATAATGGTTTGTAGTATAGAAAAGGTGTCGTTACGGCACGAAAGGAGAGTGAGCAGATTGGCAGAGGATTATGTGATCGAGATGCTCCACATTACCAAGGAATTCCCCGGTATCAAGGCAAACGATGATATCACCCTGCAACTGCGCAAGGGCGAGGTACACGCCCTTCTGGGCGAGAACGGTGCGGGCAAAAGTACGCTGATGAGCGTGCTGTTCGGCCTGTATCAGCCGGAACAGGGCAAGATCCTGAAAAACGGCAAGGAGGTTGCCATCCGCAACCCCAACGATGCCAACGCACTGGGCATCGGCATGGTGCACCAGCACTTCAAGCTGGTGGAATGCTTCAGCGTGCTGGACAACATCATTCTGGGCGTGGAACCCAACAAGATGGGCTTTTTGCAGAAGGCCGAGGCACGCAAAAAGGTGATGGCGCTGAGCGAAAAGTACGGCCTGCGGGTGGACCCGGACGCCTTGGTCAGCGATATCTCGGTTGGTATGCAGCAGCGCGTGGAGATCCTGAAGATGCTGTACCGCGACAACGAGATCCTGATCTTTGACGAACCCACCGCTGTGCTGACCCCGCAGGAGATCGACGAACTGATGGAGATCATGCGCGGATTCAAGAAGGAGGGCAAGTCCATCCTGTTCATCACCCATAAGCTCAACGAGATCATGGCTGTGGCCGACCGCTGCACCGTGCTGCGCAAGGGCAAATATATGGGCACGGTGGATATCAAGGACACCACCAAGGAAGAGCTTTCCCGCCGCATGGTGGGCCGTGACGTGCAGCTGCAGGTGGAAAAGCAGCCCGCGCACCCCGGCGAGACCGTGCTGGACGTGGAGAATGTTACCATCCACAATGACCAGCGCAAGAAGGATGTGGTGAAGGATGTGTCCTTCAAGGTGCACGCAGGCGAGATCGTCTGTCTGGCGGGCATTGAGGGCAACGGCCAGACCGAGTTCATCTACGGCCTGACCGGCCTGAGCAAGCTGTCTAGCGGCAAGCTTACGCTGGACGGCAAGGATATCACCCACGAGAGCATCCGCCAGCGCTCCAAGGACGGCATGGGTCACATCCCGGAGGACCGCCACAAGCACGGTCTGGTGCTGGATTTCAGTCTGGAAAACAACATCGTGCTGCAGCGCTACTGGCAGCCGGAGTTCCAGAAGGGCGGCTTTATCCGTGCCGATAAGGTGCGCGAGTACTCTGACAGACTGATCGAGCAGTACGATGTGCGCAGCGGTCAGGGCAGTCTGACCACCGTGCGTAGTATGTCCGGCGGCAACCAGCAGAAGGCCATCATTGCCCGCGAGATCGACCGCGACCCCAAGCTGCTGGTGGCAGTGCAACCTACCCGTGGTCTGGACGTGGGTGCCATTGAGTACATCCACCGCCAGATCGTGGCCGAGCGCGACAAGGGCAAGGCCGTGCTGCTGGTCAGCTTGGAGCTGGACGAGGTGATGAACCTTTCTGACCGCATCCTTGTAATGTACGAGGGCGAGATCGTGGGCGAGTTTGACCCCAAGGCCACCACCGTGCAGGAGCTGGGTCTGTATATGGCAGGTGCCCGCAAGCAGGGAAAGGAGGAGCAGTAACACATGAATAAGAAAAAACTTTCCCGCAGCGGCAGCCTGCAAAGCTCTGTTACCAGCGTGCTGGCTGCACTGCTGTGCATCCTGATTGGTTTGCTGGTGGGCTTTCTGGTGCTGGTAGCCATCAACCCCGCACACGCATGGGGCGATGGCTTTGTGCGCATCATCAAGGGCGGTTTCCACGATGCCCCCTACGGCGTGGGCAAGGAGCTTGCCAATGCCGCACCCCTGATTATGACCGGTCTGTCCGTGGCCTTTGCCTTCAAGACCGGCCTGTTCAACATCGGTGCAGCCGGTCAGTATACGCTGGGCGCTTACGGTGCGCTGTACTGCGCCATCATGCTCAAGCTGCCCTGGTTCGTCTGCCTGCTGGTAGCAGCAGTGCTGGGCGGCCTGTGGGGTGCGATCCCCGGCTTTTTCAAGGCCTACTTCAACATCAACGAGGTCATTACCTCCATCATGTTCAACTGGATCGGCCTGTATCTGGTAAATGAACTCATCTACCAGAACGGCACCGGCCCCATGTACGACGTGCGCAACACCCGTACTTTGAACCTGAGCAAAAACGCCGATTTTGCCCAGTCCCTGATCCCGGACTTCGGCCTGAACAAGCTGTTCCAGACCAATAGCACCACCATTGCCATCTTCTTGGCGGCAGCGGTGGCTGTGCTGATCTGGGTGGTGCTGAACAAGACCACCTTCGGCTACGAGCTCAAGGCTGTTGGCCTGAACAAGAACGCCGCCCGTTACGCCGGTATCAACGAGAAGAAGAACATCATCCTCTCCATGGCCATTGCCGGTGCGCTGGCAGGCTTCGGCGCAGGTTTGTTCTATCTGTCCAACGTGTCCCAGTGGAACCCGCTGAACTCCACCAGCCTGCCGGGCATGGGCTTCAACGGTATCTCGGTGGCACTGCTGGCAAGCTCCAACCCCATTGGCACCGTGTTCTCTGCGCTGTTCATCTCCCATATCTCGGTCGGCGGCTCCTTCCTGTCCACCAAGTTTTACCCCACTGAGATCTCGGATCTGATCAGCGGCATCATCATCTATCTGTGCGCATTCTCCATGCTGTTCCGCGGCAAGATCCAGAGCCTGCTGTTCCGGAATGCCGAAAAGACCAATGTGAACGCAGAGCCTGCGCCTGCCGCAGAAAAGACCAAAAAGGAGGGCAAGTAATATGCTGCTTCTGATCAAATATACCCTGCTGTACGGTATCGTGCTGATGCTGGTGGCACTGGGCGGTATGTTCAGCGAACACTCCGGTATCATCAACATTGCACTGGAGGGCATCATGGTCATCGGCGGTGTGGCCGGTGTGCTTACCCTGACCATGCTGCCTGCAAGCCTGTCGCCCTTCCTTGTGGTGCTGATCTCCATTCTGGTGGCAGCGCTGGCGGGCGTGATCTACAGCCTGCTGCTGGCCTTTGCCTCCATCAACCTGAAGGCGGACCAGACCATCGGCGGCACAGCCCTGAACCTGCTGGCCACCGCCATTGCCGTGGTCATCGCCAAATACTTCAGCGACAGCGGCAGCGCCAAGCTGAACTATTCCAATAAGCCCTTCCTGTTCAGCATCGGCGGGCTGGAGCTCAGCGTCTTTGTTCCGCTGGGCATCATCCTGCTGATCATCAGCTATGTGGTGCTGTACAAGACCCGCTTCGGCCTGCGTCTGCGGGCCTGCGGCGAGCATCCCCAGGCAGCCGACTCGGTGGGCATCAATGTCTACAAGATGCGCTACGCTGGTGTGCTGCTCTCCGGTGCGCTGGGTGCCATTGGCGGCATGGCTTACATCGTGCCCCCGGTGCAGACCTGGAACTTTGAGGTGGGCGTGGCCGGTGCAGGCTTCCTGGCCTTGGCCGTTATGATCTTCGGCCAGTGGAAACCCTTCAACATCTTTGGCGCGGCCATGTTCTTTGCCGTGTTCAAGAGCCTGGCCAACATTGCAGATTCCACCTTCCTGGCACAGCTGCACTGGTCCAGCAACATCTACAACATGATGCCGTTCGTGGCGTCCATGGTCATCCTGGCCTTCACGTCCAAGAACAGCATGGCCCCCAAGGCAGAGGGCATCCCCTACGACAAGGGTTCCCGCTGATCCGGGACGTTTCTCCGCAAACCTCACAGGCGCAGCTGCTTTTTCGGGCAGCTGCGCCTTTTTGCTTGAAAAATGGGCAAAAGTTACAGAAAAAACCTTGCTTTTGACTGGAATTTTGCTATACTGAGACTACAATGTCATACTATTTCGACAGGAGCGTGAAGTTATGCGCATTTATGATCTGATCGCCAAAAAACGCGACGGCGGCACCCACAGCCGCGAAGAGCTGGAGAGCATCGTCAACGGTTATGTGTCCGGTGAGGTGGCCGATTATCAGATGGCTGCCTGGATGATGGCTGTGTACCTGCGCGGCATGACCGACGAAGAGACGGCAGAGCTTACCGACGTGATGGCCCACAGCGGCGTCATGGTGGACCTTTCGCCCATTCCGGGCATCAAGGTGGACAAGCACTCCACCGGCGGCGTGGGCGACAAGACCACGCTGGTGATCGCCCCCATCGTGGCAGCCTGCGGGGTCAAGATCGCCAAGATGAGCGGCCGCGGTCTGGGCCACACCGGCGGTACCATCGACAAGATGGAGAGCGTGCCTGGCACCAAGACGGCCCTGACGCAGGAAGAGTTCTTTGCACAGGTCAACCGCATCGGTCTGTCGGTCATCGGCCAGAGCGAGGGCATCGCCGTGGCAGACAAAAAAATGTACGCGCTGCGGGATGTGACCGCCACCGTGAGCTGCATCCCGCTCATCGCGTCCAGCATCATGTCCAAGAAGCTGGCTTCCGGCTCGGACGCCATTCTGCTGGATGTGACCACCGGCACCGGTGCCTTTATGAAGACCGTGGACCAGAGCATCGAGCTGGCAAAGCTCATGGTGTCCATCGGCACCCACCATGGCCGCCGGGTGGCCGCCATGATCACCGACATGGACACCCCGCTGGGCCACAACATCGGCAACAGCCTGGAGGTCATGGAGAGCATGGATGTGCTCAAGGGCCACGGTCCCGCCGACCTGACCGAGGTGTGCCTGCAGCTGGCCGCCAATATGCTGGTGCTGGCAGGGAAGGGCACCCCCGCCGAATGCCGCGCCATGGCACAGGCGGTGATCGCGGACGGCTCTGCCTTTGCCAAGTGCAAGGAGATGTTTGCCGCCCAGGGCGGTGATACCCGCGTGCTGGACGACTACAGCCTGTTTGAGCAGCCTGCTGCCCGCTATGAGCTGCTGGCCGAGCAGGATGGGTACATCGTGGCCAACGATGCCGAAAAGATCGGCTCGGCCAGTGTGCTGCTGGGTGCCGGCCGCCAGAAAAAGGGCGACCCGCTGGACTTTGCCGCCGGCATCACCCTGCACAAAAAGCGCGGCGACTACGTCCACAAGGGCGAGAGCCTGGCGACCTTTTACGGTGCAGCGGACAAGTTTGAAGCCGCTGCCGCCGAGTACCGCAGCGGCCTTGTGTACGGCGCGGAAAAGCCGGAGGAAGCCCCGCTGGTATACGCCCTTGTCACCAAGGACGGCGTAGAGCGGTACTGAGACCTGACAGCAGGGGAGATCTTGCTCTTATAACGATACTTTTCCGCTGATGACGCCCAAAGCGCACGCGGAGGGCATTCTGAATCATTTCGACCCAAGGGGCTGCTGCACAAAAGCTGTGCGGCAGCCCGTTTTTTGCGCTTTCACGCTGAAAACAGGTAATCCTGCACAAAAGAACCGTCGCTTTTTAAGCAATTCGATGTATTTGTGGGGCAAACAGTGGAACTTTGCGGCTGGATATGATATACTAAACTGTGTTTGTATGCTCCGGGAAAGGGGCTGCCAAAGGAGAAAGGACTTGTTATGAAGATCATTCTGGTGGGCAGCGGCAAGGTCGGTACCGCCCTTGCGCGGCAGCTCAGCGAGGAGGGCCACAACGTGACCGTTGTGGACACGAACAAGGCGCGGGTGGAACACCTGATCGAGACGTACGACGTGCTGGGCATCGTGGGCAACGGCTCCTCCATCACCACCCTGTCCGAAGCCGGCATTGAGGATGCGGACGTGTTCATTGCCGTGACCGGTTCGGACGAGCTGAACCTGCTGTGCTGTATGTTTGCCAAAAAGGCGGGCCACTGCCACGCCATTGCCCGCGTGCGCAACCCGTCCTACAGCCACGAGCTGGACTTTATCAAAAAACAGATCGGCATTTCGGCCATCATCAACCCGGAAATGGCGGCAGCCAAGGAGATCTCCCATCTGCTGCGGTTCCCGGGGGCCAGCAAGATCGACACCTTTGCGGGCGGCCGCGTGCGGCTGATCAAGTTTGCGCTCACCGAGGCACAGGGTCTGGACGGCGTAGCCATCCGCGAGATCCCCAGTCGGCTCAAGAGCGACATTCTGGTGTGTGCCGTGGAGCGTGACGGCGGGGTGATCATCCCCAACGGCAACCTTGTGCTGCGGAACGGCGATCAGGTCACCTTCCTGGCCACCCAGGAAAACGCGCGTGCCTTCTTCCAGCAGATCCACATGCCGGTGCGGCCGGTGCGCAACGCCCTGATCGTGGGCGGCGGCGCCATCGCGTTCTACTTGAGCCAGGAGCTGATGGACAACCATGTGCGGGTGCGCATCGTGGAGCGGGATGCCGCCCGTGCCCAGGAGCTGGCTGAGCAGCTGCCCGGTGCCCAGATCCTCAATGAGGACGGCTCCAACCGGGACTTCCTGCTGTCGGAGGGCCTGGAGTCCGCAGAGTCCTTTGTGGCCCTGACCAACATCGACGAGGAAAACGTGCTGCTGACCCTGTTTGCCAAAAAGCACTCCCAGGGCAAGCTGGTGACCAAGGTGAACCGTCTGGAGTTCGATGACATTCTGGCCGGGCTGGACCTGGGCAGCGTGGTGTACCCCAAGTACATGACCTGCGATTACATTGTGCAGTATGTGCGTGCCCTTCAGAATGAGGCGGGCAGCAACATCAAGACCCTGTACCGCATCCTGGACGACCGCGTGGAAGCGTTGGAATTCACGGTGCACGAGGAGAGCCGGGCCACCGGTGTGCCCCTGAGCCAGCTGCACCTGAAAAAGAACCTGCTGCTGTGCTGCATTACCCGCGGCAGCAAGATCCTGATTCCCCGCGGCGGCGACCAGATCCAAGTGGGCGATAACGTCATCGTGGTCACGCTGGAGCATGGTCTGCACGATCTGCGCGATATCGTGGAGCACTGACGGAGGCGGACTATGAATTATGCGATCGTTTTCCGTCTGCTGGGCTATGTGCTGATGATCGAGGGCGCGTTGCTGCTGCTGCCCGCCGCCGCCAGCTTAGTGTATGGCGAGTGGATGGTGCTGGGCGTGTTTCTGCTCACAGCTGCCGTCAGCGCTGGCATCGGCTACGCCCTGCACACCATCAAACCCCGCAGTAAGGTGTTCTATATGCGCGAAGGCTTTGCGGCTACCTCGCTGTGCTGGGTGTTCATCTCGGTGATGGGCGCGGTGCCCTTTGTGCTCACCGGCTGCATCCCGAACCCCGTGGATGCCCTGTTTGAGACGGTCTCCGGCTTTACCACCACCGGTGCCAGCATCCTGCCCGCCGTGGAGGGGCTGCCCAACGGTATTCTGTTCTGGCGCAGCTTCACCCACTGGATTGGCGGCATGGGTGTTCTGGTGTTTCTGCTCTCGCTGCTGCCGCTGACTGGCGGCTCTCACGTCAACCTGATGAAAGCCGAAAGCCCCGGCCCACAGGTGGACAAGCTGGTGCCCAAGGTGCAGTCTACCGCTAAGATCCTGTACGGCATCTACTTTGCCCTTACCATGCTGGAGCTGGTGTTTCTGCTGGTGGGCAGAATGCCCCTGTTCGAAGCCATGCTCACTGCCTTTGGAACGGCGGGCACCGGCGGCTTCGGCTTCCGCAACGACAGCTTTGGCAGCTTTTCGCCCTACATCCAGTGGGTCGTGACCATTTTTATGATCCTGTTTGGCGTCAACTTCAACGCCTACTTCCTGCTGCTCATGCGCAAGTTCCGCCGCGCTGCCGCCAGCGAGGAGGTGCGGGGCTACTTTGTGGTCATCGTAGTGGCAGTGGGCATCATCACTGCCAATATTTATAGTATGTACAACAGCTTTGGCGAGGCGCTGCGGCAGGCCGCTTTTCAGGTGGGCTCCATCATCACCACCACCGGCTTTTCCAGCTGCGATTTTGACCTGTGGCCGACCCTCTCCAAGGAGATCTTGGTCATGCTCATGTTCATTGGCGCCTGCGCCGGCAGTACCGGCGGCGGCATCAAGGTGAGCCGTTTCCTCATTCTGGGTAAGACCCTGGCCAAGGAGCTCAAGACCGCCCTGCACCCGCAGGTGGTAGCGCCCGCCCGCATGGACGGCAAGCTACTGAACCACGAGACCATCCGCACCACCAACGTGTTTGTGGCGGCGTATATCTTTATCTTTGCGGCCTCCTTCTTCCTGATTAGCCTGAACGGCTTTGATATGGTGACGAACTTTACCGCCGTGGCTGCTACCCTGAACAACATCGGCCCGGGCTTGGAAATGGCAGGCCCGATGCAGAACTTCGGCTGCTTTGCAGACCCCGCAAAGCTGGTGCTCATCTTCGATATGCTGGCCGGCCGTCTGGAGATCTTCCCCATGCTGGTGCTGTTCATGCCCGATACATGGCGGCGGTTCTAAACCTTTTTGGGCACGGGACAAGCATAAAAATATTATTTCGGAACACCGGAGTCTCTATGGACGCTCCGGTGTTCTTTTTGTGAAAGAAGCTGCAAAGGCAGATGGCAACGGTTAGAAATGCCTTGCGTTCAGCGCCGCATTGCAGTATGATTATAATATCAATTATCTGACCCTTACCCCTGAGCAGGCAGAACCTTTTTTACAAACGAAATCGTTCTGCATGATAAAGAAGAGAGCAAAAACAATAAAACATACAGGAGGAAATTATTATGGGTTTGATCAAAGTAGGTATGGGCGCACTGGGCGGAACTCTTGCAGATCAGTGGAAAGAATTTTTCTATTGCGATGCGCTGGATAAGGATGTGCTGATGGTCAAGGGCCAGAAGCGCACCTCCCGCCGCAGCTCCAACAACGGCGAGGACAACATCATCACCAACGGCAGCGGCATTGCTGTGGCAGACGGACAGTGCATGCTCATCGTGGAGCAGGGCCGCGTGGTGGAGGTGTGCGCCGAACCGGGCGAGTATACCTTCAATTCCTCCACCGAGCCCAGCGTGTTCACCGGCAACTTCGGCGACAGTCTGGCAGCCACTTTTCAAACCGTAGCCAAGCGCTTTACCTACGGCGGCGACACCGGCAAGGATCAGCGGGTGTACTACATCAACACCAAGGAGCTGGGCGAGATCCTGTACGGCACCGCAACGCCCATCCCCTTCCGCGTAGTGGTCAGCGAGGAGCGAGGCTACAAGCTCTCGGTGAACATCCGCTGCAACGGCAGCTTTACTTACCGCATCTGCGACCCGCTGCTGTTCTACACCAACGTGTGTAGCAACGTCTCCACCCAGTACGATGCCTCGGAGCTGGCTCCCCGCCTGAAGAGTGAGCTGATGAACGCTTTGCAGCCGGCGCTGGCCACCCTTTCTGCCAACAAGGTGCAGTATTACGAGATCCCCGCCCACACGCTGGAGATCTCGGACGCCCTGAACGAGCAGCTGTCCAATGTCTGGCGCAAAAAGCGCGGCATCGAGGTGTTCTCCTTCAACATCAACTCCCTGTCCATCCCGGAGGAGCAGCAGAAAAAGATCACCGAGTGGGAAGAGAACGCCATGACCACCGACCCCACCACCGCTGCCGCCCGTCTGGTGGGTGGTCAGATCGACGCCATGAAGACCGCCGCCGGCAACACCGCCGGTGCCATGACCGGCTTTATGGGTATGGGCATGGCAGCCGGTGCCAACGGCATGAACGCCCAGAACCTGTTCGCCATGGGGCAGCAGCCCGCAGCACCCCAGCAGCAGACTTCTGCCGCCGACAGCTGGAAGTGCAGCTGCGGCGCTACCGTTACCGGCAAGTTCTGCCCGGAATGCGGCAGCAAAAAGCCGGAGCCGAAGCCTGCAGACAGCTGGATTTGCAGCTGCGGTGCCACCGTCACCGGCAAATTCTGCCCGGAGTGCGGCAAGCCCCGCCCGGCGGCAGCAGAAGGCTGGACTTGCAGCTGCGGTGCGGTGAACAAGGGCAAGTTCTGCTCCGAGTGCGGCAAACCCAAGCCTGCTGGTACCCCCAAGTATAAGTGCGACAAGTGCGGCTGGGAACCGGCCGACCCTGCACACCCGCCCAAGTTCTGCCCGGAGTGCGGCGACCCCTTTGACGAGAACGACCGCAGCTGAACCCGGCACACAATGACCGATCACGCTGCGGGGCAGGGCAGAAAAGCAAATAAGCCCTTGCTCCGCAGATCATAGGAGGAAACACTATGGCAGGAATGCTGGAATATAAGTGCCCCTGCTGCGATGGTGCGATCCAGTTCGACAGCACCACCCAGAAGATGAAATGCCCCTACTGCGACACCGAGTTTGAGGTGGACGCACTGAAGGGCTACGATGAGGATCTGAAAGACCAAAAGCCCAGCGAGATGAACTGGGCCACCCCCGGCGGCAGCTGGGCAGAGGGCGAGACCGCCGGTCTGCATACTTATGTCTGCAAGAGCTGCGGCGGCGAGATCGTGGGCGACGACACCATGGCAGCCTCGGCCTGCCCCTTCTGCGGCAACCCCATCGTTCTGACCGGACAGTTTGCCGGAGACCTGCGCCCCGACCTCATCATCCCCTTCAAGCTGGATAAAAAGGCTGCCAAGGCAAAATTGCAGGAGCACCTCAAAGGCAAGACCCTGCTGCCCAAGGTGTTCCGCAGCCAGAACCATATCGACGAGATCAAGGGCGTGTATGTGCCCTTCTGGCTGTACGACAGCGACGCCGATGCCCAGCTGCGCTTTACCGCTACCCGCACCCGCTTTTGGTCGGATGACGACTACGATTATACCGAGACCAGCTACTATTCCGTGCGCCGGGACGGCGTGCTGGGCTTTGACGCGGTTCCGGTGGACGGCTCCTCCAAGATGGCAGACGACCTGATGGAATCCATCGAGCCCTTTGCCATGCAGGACGCCATCCCGTTCCAGACTGCATATCTGGCGGGCTATGTGGCCGATAAGTACGATGTGGACGCCCAAAAGAGCATCCAGCGCGCCAACGAGCGTATCCGTCAGTCCACCGAGGACGCCTTTACCCAGACCGTTACCGGCTACGACTCCGTGAAAATGGAGAACAGCAGCATTCAGCTGCACGGCGGCAAGGCAAAGTATGCCCTGTTCCCGGTATGGGTGCTGAGCACCAGCTGGCAGGGCAACAACTACATTTTTGCCATGAACGGCCAGACCGGCAAGTTTGTGGGCAACCTGCCGGTGGATAAGGTCGCCGCCCGCAAGTGGACGCTGGGGCTTACGGCAGCTGTTGGTGCTGCATCCTATGCGGTGATGTGGCTGCTGTGGCTGGCCGGGATTCTGTAAAGGAGGGACGGAAGATGAAAAAGACTGTTACCCCGCTGCGCTCCCTCTGTGCTGCGCTGGCCGCACTGGTGATTTTGCTGGCGCTGGCTGTACCGGCCTTTGCCGCAGACGGCTTTGCCGACCTGTACTACCGCGTGAACGACAGCGCAGAAGTCCTGACCGAGGACGAGGACGGCGAGCTGGAAACTTCGCTGGAGGAACTGAGCGTCCGCCAGAGCTTTGATGTAATCATTGCCACCATCGACTCGCTGGAAGACGAGGGCTACACCAGCATGGAAGAATACGCCGATGACCTGTACGATTACTGCCAGTTCGGCTACGGCGAAAACCGGGACGGCGTGCTGTTGGTGGTGAGCACAGGCGACCGCAAATGGCATATCTCCACCTGCGGCTACGGCATTACCGCCTTTACGGATGCCGGCATCCAGTACCTTGGCGAGCAGATGACCCCCGATATGGCAGACGGCGATTACGCCGCCGCCTTCCGCACCTTTATCCAGTGGACGGACGCATATGTCACCGCCGCCCGCGAAGGCCACCCCTACGATGTGGACAACATGCCCAAGGAGCCGTTCTCGATCGTGTATTTGGGCGTGGCGCTGGTCATTGGCCTGATCACGGCACTGATCGTGACCGGCGTGATGAAGAGCCGGCTCAAGAGCGTGGCACCGCAGCGGGACGCAACCAGCTATGTGCGGCAGGGCAGCATGAAGCTGACCAACCAGCGGGATCTGTATCTGTACCGTGAGGTGCACCGCACCGAGCGGCCAAAGGAGTCCAGCTCCAGCGACTCCGGCGGCAGCTCCACTCACACCTCCTCCAGCGGCTCCACCCACGGCGGCGGAGGCGGCTCGTTCTGAAAACGTTCCCCGCAAGATAAAATCTCAAAAAACGATCCGCAGCAGCCGGTCGCACCCGCGCCCCGGCAACCGCTGCGGATCGGTTTTTACTTTTCTGCTGCCCGACACAAACAACTGATTTTTTCTGCGCCTTTGGGGCTATACTTCCAGTGCAGACGATTTTATATGCAGCAAGGAGCAGACACATGGGCATTTGGGAAAATCTGGGCATGGGCGGTTACCGGGGCTTTTCACGCCCGGCGGCGCGGCTGTTGCAGCAGGCGGTGCAGCTGGCGGGGGATTTGGGCTGTGAGCAGGCGGATACCAGCCATCTTTTGCTGGCAATGCTGCAGCAGCAGGGCGCTGCGGCGCAGTTCCTCACCCGGAAAAACATTACCGAGCCGGAGGTGCGCCGTCAGCTGGCGCAGCGGCGCAGCGCCCCGGCACAGCGGCTGGAACGGCAGGCCATGGCACCGGACCTGCGCCGCACCATGGACTATGCGCTCATTGGGGCGCAGAACGCCCACGTCAGCCGGGCAGAGCCGGAGCATCTGCTCTGTGCCATGTTGGAAGATGACGGCTGCGTCGCCGGGCTGCTGCTGGCGGAGATGGGGCTTTCGCTCACCGAGGCGGTGCGGGAGTGCCGCCAGCTGAGCGGACAGTTTGTGCTGCCCGCCCAGCCCCGGGTGTCGGCCAGCATCCCCCGGGGCAGCCGCGCCAGCGATAAATACTGCCGCGATCTGACCCGCCGCGCCGCCGAAGGGGAGCTAGACCCGGTGTTCTGCCGGGAAGCCGAGCTTGACCGCATGGTGGAGATCCTGTGCCGCCGCCAGAAAAACGACCCCTGTCTGATTGGCGAGCCGGGCGTGGGCAAAACGGCGCTGGCCGAAGGTCTGGCGCTGCGCATTGCCGCCGGGCAGGTGCCCAGAGCGCTGCAAGGGCGGCGGCTGCTGGCGCTGGATATGGCCAGCTTGGTGGCGGGCACCAAGTACCGGGGCGATTTTGAGGAGCGGCTGAAAAACCTGCTGGAAGAGCTGGTGCGGGACGGCACCGCCATCCTGTTTATCGACGAGTTCCACACCATCGTGGGTGCCGGTGCCGCCGAGGGTGCCATCGACGCCGCCAGCATCCTGAAACCGGTGCTTGCCCGGGGCGAATTGCAGCTCATCGGCGCCACCACCAATCAGGAGTTCCGCACCCATATCCAGAAGGACGCCGCGCTGGAACGCCGCTTTGGTCGGGTACAGGTGGAGGAACCCACCCCCGCACAGGCGGTGGAGATTCTCAACGGCCTTGCGCCCCGCTACGAGCGATACCATAACGTGCGCCTGCCGCCCCAGACCTTGCAGGCGGCGGTGGAGCTTTCGGTGCGGTATCTGCCCGGGCGCTGTCTGCCGGATAAGGCCATCGACCTTGTGGACGAAGCCTGTGCGGCGGCGCGCATCCTTGCCGAAAAGGAGCAGCGCACCCAGCCGGTGCTCACCCCGGAGGATATCGCCCGGGTAGTGGCAGCGGCCAGCGGCGTGCCCGCCCAGCGGGTAGGCGAGCAGGAGCGGGAGCGGCTGGACAAGCTGGAAAGCCGCCTGAACGCGGAGATCGTCGGTCAGCAGCGTGCGGTGGCTGCCGTGGCGGGAGCCATCCGGCGCAGCCGCACCGGTCTGGGAGAGCCGGGACGTCCCATCGGTGCTATGCTGTTTTTGGGGCCTACCGGCGTGGGCAAGACCGCACTGGCACGAGCGCTTGCGGTCAGCTGGTTCGGCAGCGAGAAGGCGCTGCTCAAGTTCGATATGTCGGAGTATCAGGAGCAGCACACCGCCGCCCGGCTGCTGGGTGCGCCGCCGGGCTACCTCGGCCATGACGAGGGCGGGCAGCTGACCGAGGCTGTGCGCCGCCGCCCGTACAGCGTGGTGCTGTTTGACGAGATCGAAAAGGCGCACCCGGATATCCAGAATATCCTGTTGCAAATTTTGGAGGACGGTCAGCTGACCGATGCCATGGGCCGCAAGGCAGATTTCCGCAACACCATCGTGCTGCTTACTTCAAATTTGGGTGCACGGTTTCTGGCGGGGCAGAACGCGCCGCTGGGCTTTGCCGCCGGGGCAGAAGCTGTGTTTGAAAAGCAGTCCGCACAGGCTGTGGAGGAGGCCAAAAAGTGGTTCCGGCCGGAGCTGCTGGGGCGGCTGGACGAAGTGATCGTGTTCCGCCCGCTGGCGGAAGAAAACCTCTGCGCCATTGCAGAAAAAATGCTCTGTCAGCTGGAGCAGCGCGCCGCCCGCAGCGGCTACCGACTGCGCCACACCCCGCAGGTGGGGGCGGCACTGGCTGCCCGGGCGCAATCGGCCTACGGTGCGCGGGAACTGCGCCGTCAGGTGGACAGGGCGGTGGAGCAGGCACTTGCGAACCGCATTGCCGCCGGGACGGCCTGCGTGGGGCAGCACTGGACGGCAGACTGCGCCGCCGATGGCAGCATCGTTTTGCGGGAGGATGAGACCATAACCCTATAAGAAAATAGCAAAATAGCGTTTTCGCTTGCAACCGGCACGGTTTTCGACTATTATAGAGGAAATAGAGTTACAACAGGGAGGACCCCGATGCACACGCTGTTTCTTCTAAACCCCGCAGCCGGAAAGGCCGACTGTACCCGCACCCTGCCGCAGCAGATCGCGGCGGCTGCTGCCGGTGCCGGGCTTGCCCCGGAGGACTACACCATCCGCGTCACCACCCACGCTGGCCACGCCCGGGAACTGTCCCGCGCTGCCGCCGCTGCTGCCCAAAAGGCCGGGGTGGAACTTCACATTTTTACCGCCGGTGGTGACGGCACCTTCAACGAGGCGCTCACCGGTGCCCACGGCTTTGATAAGACCGCCGTGGGCTGCCTGCCCTATGGCAGCGGCAACGACTTTCTGCGCACCTACGGTACAAAGGAGGAGTTTCTGGATCTGGACGCCCAGTTGGCCGGCGGGGTGGTGCCCATCGACCTGATGCGCACCAGTCTGGGGCTTTCTGCCACCATCTGCGCCGCCGGTCTGGACGCACAGGTGGCCTACGGCATCCCCAAGTTCCGGCGCATCCCGCTGTGCGGCGGCGAGGCAGCCTATGCGCTGTCCATTGTTCAGCAGCTGTGCGGGCATATCGGCCGCAGGGTGGAGTACGTCATTGACGGCGAGGTGCTGACCGTGGACTGTCTGATGTGCGCAGTGTGCAATGGCCGCGCCTACGGCGGCGGTTTTATGGCCGGGCCGGAGGCACAGCCGGATGACGGCTGGCTGGATGTGTTCATCGTGCGCAAGGTCAGCCGCCGGGTCATTGCAAAACTGCTGATGTTGTACAAAAACGGCCAGCACTTTCAAAACGGCCAGCTGACCGAGGCTGCAAAGCCCTACTTTATCTACCGCCGCGCAAAATCGGTCAGTCTGCGGGCAGCAGATGGCCGCGGACCCATCATTGCCACAGTGGACGGCGAGTGCGCCCCCTGCAAGCAGGTGTCGGTGCAGGTGCAGCCGCTGGCAGGCCGCGTGCTGCTGCCGCTGCCCGCCTACCAGCGCTTTACCGCCAAAAAAGCGGCTGTGAAGTAAAGAAATAAACCATCAGACCCAAACAAGGCCGCTGCACATTGTTCCGTGCAGCGGCCTTGTGTTTTACTGTTATGCGCCGGTTTGGGTATGGCGCTGCCGCACCCGGCGTTCCAGCGCCTTGTAAAAGCTGCTCAGGCAGAGCGTGAGCAGATATACGGTCAGGGTCCAGACCACAGGATGTACCGTAAAGCTGAACTTGTCCGCAGTCCACTCCATATACCGGATCAGCACCTGATGAATCAGAAAACCGTAAGGGGACAGCCCGGCCAGCCACAAAAACGGCTTTGCGGAAAGCAGCCGGGAAATGATTCCCTTGCCCACGGCAAGCAGCCAGACCAGCAGCACCGCAGAGGGAGTGAACAGCACATTGTACCGGAAGGCCACCGCGCCCAGAACCCCCACCTGCCTGGCGGCGATAAACAGGCAGCCGCTCGCAAGTAGCACAGCAGCAAGCTCCAGCAGGGAGAAAGCACCGCCCGGCAGGCCGCTCTCCTGTTTGCGGCTGTGGTAAAGGCAGCCCATGCAGCAGCTGATGGTAAAATCTCCCGCCCGGAACACAGGGCACAGATAGGTCAGGTAAAAGGCCGCCTTTCCGCTGAGCCCGGCTTTCCAGAAAACAAAGGACGCAAGACACTGCACGCAGAAGATCACGACGGCAATACAACGCAGCCTACGGGCATCGGCCTTTTTCAGCACGACGAGAAGCGGGGGGAAGATGGCATACAGAAAAGCCTGTACCGAAAGATACCACGCCACTCCGTTCAGGCAGAACCAGAAACGGCTGGAGGGAATCCATGTTTGCAGCAGAAAAATGCTTGCAACAAGCTGCGCTGCACAGGAGAGCACCCCGCGGGCAGAGGGCTGCGCCAGAAGCCCCTTCAGCACAAATAACAACGCGGCAGCCATCATTATAAGGTGCAGCGGGTACAGCTTTCGTATTTTTTTAAGAGAGAAAGCTATGGCAGACCGCAGTCCCGGTGCTGTGCGCGGGCGGTCGTAATAGTTGCAGGTCATCAGAAAACCGGACAGCGCCACGAATACCGTGATCGCCCACGGCCCCAGCCACGGTGCCCCGCAATGGGAGAGCACCACGCTCAGAAATGCGACTGCCCGCAGCCCCTGCAAAGATGAGATCAGCTTTTTGTCTGTCAAAGTATCCTCCGTTCTGCCGCAAAGCGCGTCAGCTGTGTTTTTGTAATGCGCTATAAGTATAAAAAAGACGGCGCGTCCTGTCAAGAACACACCGCTTTTTTGCGTAGTAGGGTGCGATTTTTGGACGTCATAAATTCTTAACAAAGAAAAATTGCAAAACCCCTTGATTTTTCAGAGCAAGATGAGTACAATACAATTAGCACTCAGAGAAAAGGAGTGCTAAACCGCTGCGGAGCACACACGAAGCCCCCGCAGGACGTAACAAAGTTTCAAATAAATTCAATATAATTGGAGGGCAAGAATTATGAAGATCATTCCTCTTGCAGACCGTGTTGTCATTAAGACTGTTGAAGTTGAGGAGACCACCAAGGGCGGCCTGATCCTGACCGGCAGCGCAAAAGAGAAGCCGCAGGTGGCACAGGTAGTGGCTGTCGGCCCCGGCGGTGTCGTGGACGGCAAGGAAGTCAAGATGACCGTCAAGGTCGGCGATAAGGTCCTCACCAGCAAGTACTCCGGCACCGAAGTCAAGGTGGACGGCGAAGAGTGCACCATTGTGCGCCAGAGCGACATTTTGGCTGTTGTGGAAGACTGAAACTGAATTTTCCCTTTTCAATTGAGCTTGTATTATAAAGGAGCGATGTATTATGGCAAAGCAGATCAAGCAGGGCGAGGACGCCCGCAAGGCACTGTGTGCCGGTATTGATACCCTGGCTAACACCGTTAAAATCACCCTCGGCCCCAAGGGCCGCAATGTGGTGCTGGGCAAGAAGTTCGGCGCACCGGTCATCACCAACGATGGCGTGACCATCGCAAAGGAGATCGAGCTGAAGGACGAGTTCGAGAACATGGGCGCACAGTTGGTGCGTGAAGTCGCAACCAAGACCAACGATGCCGCAGGCGATGGCACCACCACTGCTACCGTGCTGGCACAGGCCATGGTCAACGAGGGCATGAAGAACGTTACCGCCGGCGCAAATCCCATGGATATCCGCCGCGGCATGAGCAAGGCTGTTACCACCGCTGTGGAGACCATCAAGGCACACAGCCAGAAGGTGAAGGACAGCAACGATATCGCCCGCGTCGGCACCATCTCTGCCGGCGACCCCGAGATCGGCCGTCTGATCGCCGAGGCTATGGAGAAGGTCACCTCTGACGGCGTTATCACCATCGAGGAGAACAAGACCACAGCCGAGACCTACAACGAGATCGTGGAAGGTATGCAGTTTGACCGCGGCTACCTGACCCCCTATATGGTCACCGATACCGACAAGATGGTGGCCGATCTGGACAACGCTGCTATCCTGATCACCGATAAGAAGATCAGCGTCATTCAGGATCTGGTTCCCCTGCTGGAGCAGGTGATGCAGAACGGCATGAAGCTGCTGATCGTGGCTGAGGATATCGAGGGCGAGGCTCTGTCCACCCTGATCGTCAACCGTCTGCGCGGTACCCTGAATGTCGTGGCTGTTAAGGCTCCCGGCTTCGGCGACCGCCGCAAGGAGATGCTGCAGGATATCGCTACCCTGACCGGCGGCACCGTGATCTCCTCTGATCTGGGCTACGAGCTGAAGGACGCAACCGTCCAGATGCTGGGTCATGCCCGTCAGGTGAAGGTGACCAAGGAGAACACCACCATCGTGGGCGGCGCAGGCGATAAGGACGCCATTGCAGCCCGCATTGCCCAGATCCGCAGCCAGATCGAGGCCGCTACCAGCGACTTTGACCGTGAGAAGCTGCAGGAGCGTCTGGCTAAGTTGGCCGGCGGCGTGGCTGTCATCAAGGTCGGTGCTGCTACCGAAGTCGAGATGAAGGACAAGAAGCTGCGCATTGAGGATGCACTGAACGCTACCAAGGCAGCTGTGCAGGAGGGTGTTGTGGCCGGCGGCGGTACCGCTCCCATCAATGCGATCCCCGCTGTGCGCGCTCTGTGCGACACGCTGGAAGGCGACGAGCGCACCGGTGCCAAGATCGTGCTGAAGGCTCTGGAAGCTCCTCTGCGCCAGATCGCCAAGAATGCCGGTCTGGAGGGCAGCGTCATCATCGACAAGATCATCTCTGCTAACAAGCCCAACTACGGCTTCGATGCCCAGAACGAGGTCTTTGTCGAGGATATGATCGCCGCAGGCATCGTGGACCCGACCAAGGTTACCCGTTCCGCTCTGGAGAATGCAGCTTCCGTCGCTGAGATGGTGCTGACCACCGAGAGCCTCGTGGCTGACCTGCCGGAACCCCCGGCTCCCGCTGCACCTGCCGGCGGTGACATGGGCGGCATGTACTAATAGCTGCCTAAAAAACGCATGAATCCTTGATTTTTGGAGCGCGCAAAAGCGGATTTACGCCAAACTTACGCCACTTACGCCAAAAAATCAAGCGCATTATAGGGTAACAAAATCGGCACCCGCTGAAAAGCGGGTGCCGATTTTTTGTGTCTGGGAGCATTGAAGAATCGTGAGCCTGCTGGTGGATTCTGCGAGAGACAGACAGTCAGCCGCTTTATTGTTGACGAAAAACAAAGGTAGGGATACAATAATAAAAAAGAACGTAAAACCGGAAGGGAGCGCGCCGCCATGGAAAACCAGAAGGACTTCTGTACAGAATGCCGCAGAGAAACGAGCTACACCCTGAAGAAAATCAAAATCAACCGGACCATCCGGGAAAATAAGTATACTTTTGAAATCACGGCTGCTTTCTGCAACAAATGCGGCGGCGAAATGGGGATTCCTGGTCTGCTGGACTACAACATGAAGGAGATTGACGAGCAGTACCGCTACTCAAATATACTGCAACGATTGGAATGTTACTATGGCTAAATCGTGAAACGAAATGGAGGTTATCTTGATGGACACAAATGCTAAACGTTATCTTGAACTTATTAGCCAGCATTTACAGGAACACCATGCGGCTCTTTTTGTTGGGGCGGGATTCAGTCTTAATGCTGATAAAGTAACATCTGATGTTCCAGACATTCCATTGTGGGCTGGGTTAGCCCAAAAATTCAAAGAAAAGCTAGGAGATTCTGATCAAAACGACCCTCTCGCATTGGCCGAGAGTGTGGAAATTGCGTATGGCCGTAGTGAATTAGATCATCTACTTTTAGACAGTATAAAAGATGCCGATTATCGTCCCTCACCTTTGTATGAAAAACTTTTGCGGCTGCCTTGGAGCGATGTTTTTACAACGAATTATGATACGCTTCTTGAACGTGCTGGGGAAAATCTTGTAGAGAAAACATTTACGCTGGTAACCAACAAGAATGACCTTGTGGGCAGTTCTGGTGCAACAAGACTTATTAAACTTCACGGCTCATTTCCTTCGCAACGCCCTTTTATTATTACGGCAGAGGACTATCGGACATACCCTCAAAAATTTGCCCCATTTGTGAATACTGTGCAGCAGTCATTGTTGGAAAATACTCTCTGTATGATTGGATTTTCAGGGAATGATCCTAATTTCAATAATTGGATTGGCTGGATTCGTGATAATCTTGGTGCAGAAAATGCGCCATATCTATACCTTTTAAGCCATGAAGCTGTTTCAGATGTTCGGCGGGAGTGGCTACATAGGCGGAATATTATTGTCGTTGACCTATCCGAGATTTTTTCTGCCGAGTCTCCTTATGCTATTTATGAGCAGACCTTGGATTATCTTTGGAACGCATATAGTGAATTTCACGCAACCGGGCAGAATTGGAAAATAGAACAGCTTTTGGGTAAAAATTTAAACCATACGGCTTCAATCAAGGAAGTGCTTCCGATTTTAAAGAAGAATCGTGAAAATTGTCCAAAGGTGCTGACTCTTTCTGATTCAAATCGAGAACGGTTAAAACATCTTTTATCTATAGCACGCTCGATTCTGGCTGAACAGTGTTCGCAAAAAGATTCTGATACTGAAAATGAGATAGAATATCTATACGAGTACGATTGGCTGAATGAAAAAGCACTCTTGCCACTTTTTAGTGCAGATATTGATTTGTATCAAAAAATTCTTGATAGAAATTCTGATATGCGTAGCGCAGAAAAATGTTCTGTCTTGCTTTCGATGCTTCGATCTTTTCGAGAACATGGGGACGAAGAAAATTGGAATAAAAAATATGAGGAACTAGTTACTATAAAATCGTTCCTCACAGATGAACAGCAAGAACAGCTTCAATGGGAAAAATGTTTGCATTCGCTTTTTCGGTATGAATTTCAGCAAACGAAACAGCAATTGAGGGAATGGCGAGTTTCACCAGACGAAACGTTATGGGCATTGCGGAAAGCTGCATTATGCGCTGAATTAGGAGAGTATAATACGGCACTCTCTCTTTTACAGAACTCTCTATCTAATCTGAGGCAGCGCCTTTCCCACCAAACTCGCCCAGACACTTTTCTTGTATCACTGGAAAGCCCGATAATGAGATTGCAAAGTTATGTTTCACAAGCATATTCTTCTAGCAATGGCGAAATTGATTGCAAAAATAGTTCACAAGATTTTGTGGATGAACACCGCAGGACGATTCATAGGCAGTATGAAGTAGATTGGGAGGATGAAAATAAATATTTTACGTCAAGGCTAGAAGCGCACTGGGTCCCTTTTCAGACGTATGAGACTAAACCAGGTTTTGATTTTGGGATAAGTTCATCTACAATGCATTTGGGAGGAGAAGATGAAGAGAGAATTCTTGCATTCAGCTTCCTTCGGTTCCGTGAAGAAACAGGCATGCCTTTTCGACTTGGAAACGTTGTAGAAGACACAAAGGCTGCTGGTGGAGCAGCTGAGCGCATTGCGTTATATTGTCCTTTATGGGCCATCTTGACCGTGGTAAGAACCGATGAAGAAAAATATATGGAAAGTGCGCTTACACGTGGTGTTCTCAGTACATGGTCCCAAGAAAATGCGGACGAGTGTTGCCAGTTTTATATGGATGCAGTTTTGCGCACAGAGGCAGAACTTAATGAAATTAAAACACATTGGGCTAATACCTTTGCGACAAGGACAGCAAGGATTCTTTTGACGACTTTATCTGAACTGTGCTCCAAGTGTTCGGATAAAATGATGGCCCAACTTCTAGTTTTTTTGAAAAAATTGTATGATTCGCCTCAAAAGGAACACTATTTAAAGGCTGCACCGCTGGTGAGAAGGCTGATTTCTTTTTATCCGGTTGCACTGCGTCATGACTTGGTTATGCAACTGTTAACTTTTCCTCTGCCAGATTTGAAACGACTTAATGTTCAGCTTGATTTTCCAGATCCGTTCGAAGTACTTTCGGCATCTGCAAGCGGATAGGAGTCGAACTCTGATAGGTCTTACAAGGAAGTTGAACAGCTGATTGCTTTGATTCAAAGAAACGACGAGGATTTAAGTGCATTAAATCGGTTGCTTTATTGTGGGGCACACGGGCTGTTGACCACTGAACAGAAGAAATGGTTGGGTGGTTTTATATGGAAAAATGGCGAACCGCATCTTCCACCATACTGGCTTGACACTGTTTGTCTTAAGCTTCCATCCCAGTATGAAGTGGAGGAGGTTCGATACCTCTGCCAATCTATCACGAACAAAATAGCACAAAACACATCCGGGGCAATTCGTTTTCCGGGAGGAGATGCGGTCTTTACTGAACTTATAAATGTTTCTCTTCCTCATGCAGATGACTTTACTCCAGAGGAGACGAGTGCGATTCTTGAGTATAGTAATAAACGAATTACAGCGCTATCTGAAAATATAAACCGAGAAGTAGATATTTTTGGTGATAAAGGCATGTTTGTTTCTCAAATATATCAGATACTGCACGCTCTTTGGATTTTTACTACTCTTCGTTCGCAGTGGACACCGACAGAAAAGGACTGTGCTGTAATGTTGGCAATCATAACTCAATGTGACTCACATCATATCAGCCATCATGGTATAAAGCGATATTGGTCCATATTTTTGAAGCAGAACTTTGAATCAAAAAAGGAGTTGGAGCATTCTTTGCGATCTGCTGATACCAAACGTGCGCACAGCTGTTATAATGTACTTGCAACTACAATATGTAATCCGGACAAAAGGTTGCTTCCAGATGATGAGCTTTGCATAGGATTAGGAGTTGCTGCTCAACAGATTGCTTGGGGTGTTCCTAAACAATTGGTGTCCGCCTTACAGACTGTTTCTCATGCAGTACAATATCGCTCCGATTTGTTAACGATGCAATCTATGGAACTCATATTGACCGGTCTTTCTCAGCTTGTGGAACAAACTCGAATTTCTTCGGACGATACAGTAGCAACGGCATCAGAGAAGGGCGACATTCGTCGATGGGCTGTGATTCTTGCAACAAAAATAGATGCTGGAAAAATTTCTAAAGATGGACAAGAAATTTTAAAAGATTGGCGTGCTGTTAGCCAAGATAAGGATGAGTTCGTCGAAATCAGGAATGGCCAGCGATAATGAATCAAGGTGTCCATGTCTGGATGTGAAAATTTCTTACCTGAACTCTAAAATTGCGGGATTGTTCTAAATGGCAAACAGCCGCCCAGCAAGACCATAATGGTCAACTGCTGGGCGGCTGTTGTTATGCTTATGCCTATACTTACGCCAGATGGAGTTTCTTTTTCAGCGCATCCTGAAGGACGCCGGAAAAGTTGATGTGTGCCGATTCGGCGGCATCGTTGAGCCAGCTGGGAATGGAAAGGGTTTTCTTTACGGGTCTGTACCGCTTTTCGTACTCTTCCATA
>ERZ832522.2221-NODE-2221-length-24161-cov-18.017589_pt1 | contig 24161 bp, 21 predicted proteins | sample MGYA00519951_ERZ832522 | MGnify/ENA primary metagenome ERZ832522 (study PRJEB31850, sample SAMEA3708728) | human gut metagenome | biome: human gut; feature: human-associated habitat; material: faeces | place: China | collected 2014 ... | reverse complement strand
ACAACTTGAAGATAACTGTCATCAAAGAGCCAGACGCTTAAGACGCAGAGCCGATGAAATTGTGGAACAATTCACGAATCATCGGCTCTTTTTGTTTCGTATTTGAAAGAACAAACTCACCAAATAAAAAAAACGATATTCGGGTGGGTTATTTTGTTATACCCTAAATTACCCTCTGAATTTGTTTTTAAATTTGGAGGGATTTTTTTATGTCCTTTTTTCGGGCAGTTATCTATCTGCTCATACGAAGCAAAATTTATCAATACATAGCATATCAGAGAACGGCAGGAAACCAGTTAAAAAAATTTCTGCCAGTGCAACGGTACTTCTCACCTTGAAAGTAGAAGTACAATCTCCATACAATAGAATTACTATTTCCTATAACCGTAAAGGTCACAGAGCCTTTGCGGTTTTTCTTTTGTCGATTTTTGTTGGAAAGTGCCGTAGGGCTGTTTCTGATATGCGGTGTCGTTCTCCGCCTCTCCATCTGGATTTTTTACATTTCAAAAATTCAGATGGGAGGTATTTATGGTGAAATATGCACCAAGAAAGGTATATATCAGAGAAAGTGGCGGCTATGTGGAATTATCCTACACGGAGTTCTGCCGTTGCAGGGAATCCGACCAGACCTATATGGACAAGCTGTTTATCCCCATTCAAGGCTGTCTGCTTGAAGTCGTGAGGGAGCAATACACAGACTTCTACCGTGACAAGGAACGGTGGCGTTACAACCCATGAAATTGTAGGAACAACATTTAACCAGTATTGTGAATATAACAAGGAACCGTATCAGAATTATCTTGCGAGAAATCTGTCACCAAGCATAAATTTTAGTTTTGAAGAAACAGAAATTTATGGAAAGAGAGTCGTTGGTTTGGTAATTCCTGCGGCAACCGAAATTCCTACAGCATTTAAAGAAAAGAGGTTTTTAAGGATAGGATCGTCAAAATGTAATATGAAAGATTACCCTAAGAGAGAAATTGAACTTTTCAAAATACTTGATGGAAGAACGGAAACGATAGAAACGGTACCGGCGAAGTATCAGGACCTTACATTTCAAAAACTCTTTGGATATTATGGTTCCAAAGGGATTGTTTTAAATCAAAAGACGTTTATTAAGAACTTGGGTTTAAAAACGGAGGAAGGCGAATTTAATATTTTAGCACAGTTATTATCGGATAATTCCCATTTTCCGCTTCGTGTATCTATTTTTGATGGAGAAACAAAAGGCTCTAATCTTTTCTCAGTGCGTGAATTTGGAAATGACTGTTTATTATACAGCCTGGACGAGTTATTGCGTTATGGGGATGTGTTGAACCTGATACAAACGGACGAAACAGACAGGGTTGTTGAGAGAAAAGAAGTACCTTTATTTGATAATAAGGCATTTCGTGAGGCTATCATAAATGCCGTTCTACACAATAAATGGGTGGAAGGAAATGAGCCAATGATTTCGGTTTTCTCTGACCGGATCGAGATATTATCCAGAGGAACACTTGCTCCCGCACAGACTATGGAGGGATTTTTCTTAGGAGAATCAATCCCTGTAAATGAAAAGTTGTCCGAGATATTTCTTCAATTGCATATAAGTGAGAAATCCGGACGAGGGGTTCCTAAAATTACGGAAATGTATGGAAAAGATGCATTTTCATTTAGGGAGAATTCCATTGTTGTTACTATCCCATTTGAGAGAATAAATAAGGTTGGGAATAAAGTTGGGAAAAAGGTTGGGGATAAGAAACCCTTAAATTCCAGAAGACAAAAGATTATTGCAGAAATGAGAGACAATCCAAACATTACAACTGCGGAACTTCATAACATATTATCCTCCCGAAAGGCATTAAAAAACCGCAAACTTGGTGCTTTATTAGATAATTTACAAGAAAATGATATACTTATCTCTTGCGAAATATCACGTCTCGGCCGTTCTTTACTTGAAGTTATGCGGATTTTGGAAACATGTCTAAATAAAAACTGTCAGGTCTGGACAATTAAAGAGAATTATCGCTTAGGTAATGACATACAATCTAAAGTTCTGGCTTTTGCTTTCGGCTTGGCAGCAGAGATTGAGCGAAACCTTATCTCCCAACGCACAAAATCATCACTTGCTAATCTCAAAGCATCCGGCAAACATCTTGGCCGTCCGCATGGTTTCAGCTACCAAAAACTTAAAAGCAAACATAATAAGATAATAGAATTGCTGGATAAAAATGTTTCTAAAGCCGAAATCGCCCGACTGATGGGCTGTTCCTGGATTACATTACACAGATATATAAACAGCAGTATTTAACCGCTTGGTAAATTTCGGACGATTTTCCCAACTTCTCGGAAAACGAGAAAAGAAGTTCCGAACTTCTCGGTAAATGAGAAAAGAAGTTTCCAACTTCTCGGTAAATTGGAAAAGAAGTTTCCAACTTCTCGGAAAACGAGAAAAGAAGTTTCCAACTTCTCGGTAAATGAGAAAAGAAGTTCCGAACTTCTCGGTAAATTGGAAAAGAAGTTAATTCATTAAAATTTTTTATTATCGGTTTTACATATTTGTTCAATCCCGACATATAATTGTTATGACTGATACATACAATCAACTCAAAAAAGAGTTATCAATTCTGTATCCCGACGTTACGGATATTGAATTAAATGAAATGACAAGCAACCTGATTGATTTTTATACAATCATTGTAAAATCCGTTTTAGAAGATGGCAACCAAGAAACAAAAGAACTTGTCGTTGATGACAAGAACTTTGATAAAGCACCAACCTCTTGCCCTTGAGGGCAACAGGTTAACATATTGAAATAGCAATAAAAAATATTTTAAAAATCTGTTTTACATTTGTTTTCAAACACGACATTACAAAATCGTTTAATAATTTTAACAAAAAGGAGTATATAACATGACTCAAGCAATAGATAAAATATATATTAAGACATTACAGGACAATATCCGTAGAAGTTTGAAACATAACAAATCTAAAGAACAACATATGGAATTGGCTCCTATTGGTTATAAGAGTATTCGAGATGAAAATAATAAAATTGATATTATCGTTGATTCTAAACAAGCATCAATCATTATGAAATTGTTTAGAGCTTATGCCACGGAACAATATACAATAAAGCAGGTTTTCGAATTAGCTCGTTCTTTAGGTTTGGTTAATCAACAAGGCAACGCCGTCTCTGAACGCTGTGTAAATAATATACTGAAAAATCCATTTTATTACGGAAAAATACGCATAAATAATCAACTTATGCCTCACAAATACCAAACATTTATTGAAAAATCTTTATTTGACAGAGTGCAAGAAGTTATGGATTCTCGTAGAATAAAAAAATAATCTCTAAATACCGGTGTCAAATGTTTGTTTAGAATGTTTGGCACCATATTTTCAATTATCCTTTTGAAAAATCAGTAAAATATTAGTAAAAAAGTTGCCTGAAAGTGCATTTTTTTGCGTACATTCCCATTTAAACGCGACATAATAATATTGTGTTAAATCAATGGAGTAACTTAAATGGCTAAAAAATTAAACTACGATCCAAACGAAAAATGCACACAAGCAATCGTCTTTGCCCGTGTATCCAGTAAAAAACAAAAAGACAAAGGTGTTTCTCTTGATGTCCAGATGGAAACGATTACTCAATATTGTATTGATAATGGATTAAAAGTAATAAAAGACTTGAGTATAGATGAAAGCTCCACCAGAGGTGAACGCAAACAATATCATGAAATGCTTGAGTTTGCTAAAAATCACGATGGTAAAATTGCTATTATTGTTAATTATGTTGACAGATTACAACGTTCTTATGATGACACTTATGAATTAAACAGATTACGTAAAGAAGGTAAAATTGAAATTCACTTTCTAAAAGAAGGTTTGATTATTACCAAAGATTCTGCTGCGATGGATTTAACCTTTTGGAATATGCACGTTTTAATGGCTAATTTCCAAGTCAACACAATGATAGATAAAGTAAAAGCCAGCCAAAAACAAAACTGGGCTGACGGTAAATGGCAAGGATTAGCTCCTATCGGTTATTTAAATGCAAGAAATGAAGACAGAAAAGCTACACTTATTATAGATGAACAAAGAGCCCCTATTATCAAAATATTGTTTGAAGAATATGCTACCGGCTTACACTCTTTACAAAGTCTTTGGTATAAAGCAAAAGAATTAGGTTTGACATCTAAAGAGAAAAATCATTATGAAAAATCGAAAAACTTTAATAAAAGAACATTTGTCAGTCGCAATAAAATTGAAGATATTCTTAAAAATCCTTTTTATTATGGTATGATGAAAATTAAAGGTAATCTTATTCCGCATATATACGATCCTATTATTTCCAAAGCTTTATTTGACAAAGTGCAAGAAGTATTTCAATCTAAAAGTCGTGAAGTTTTTAGTCATCAACAAGAATATAAAGCTATTCCATTTACCTTTAGAGGTCTTATTAAATGCGAAACTTGCGGTTGTGCCATTACTTCTGAACATAAAATTAAGAAAAATGGTAAAAGATATGTCTATCTCAAATGTAGTCACTTACGCGGAAACTGCAAACAAGGTTTAGTTAATGAAAACACATTATTTGAACAGTTAGACAATGAATTATTTAGTAAAATACAAATACCGTCAAAGATTTTAGAAACATTAAAGAAAAATGTTCAAAAAAATATGGAAGAAGAAGCTATTATGAATGCTAATCTTAAACGCAATTTACAATCTGAACTTAACACCTTAGTCAATAAAGAAGATAATTTAACTGATTTATATGTATCTGGTAAAATCAAAGAAAATATATACAACCGTCAAATAAATGCTATTGCTGATGAAAGAACTTTTTTAGAAGAATCTATTGCAAAATATAAAGAAATTACAAAAGACATTACGACTACTGTTGACAATTTGCTTGATATTGCCGGTAATTTGTCTGACATCATGCACAAAGCCTCACCACTCAAGAAAAACAAACTTCTTAAACTACTTATAAAAGATTGTACCTTGCAGGATAAAGAATTGAAATATACTGTCAGAGCACCTTTTGATAAATTCATTCAATGCAACAATCCTACGCAATGGTTTAAGGATCCTACTCAAGATTTAGATACTTATGCTAAAATCGCCGATGAAGTCAAATTAGTTAAACAGCAGGTTTTATTATCAAACTGATTTGCTATCATTTAGCATTTTTTTATATTCATGAGCTTTTTCTAGTAAATTTAACTTTGAATATCTGGGACTTGTCGCAATAGGATATGTTGAGTATACAAAATTTATAAAGCCATCCCAATGCATCGTTTTAGTTTTATCTATAACTTCATCAATAATTTTTTTCTCATCATCTTCTAAAATTGGAATATAATCATTTTCAGCAATCATATATAGCGTTTTATCATAACCATAACAATTAGAAGTATGAGTTATATTTATTAAATCACCTCTTTTCTCAATTTCTTTATGAACATCATCTACAAATGGACCATAATTATCAAAAAACCAATCAATAGCAGTTAACTGACAATCTTTAACTAAGCAACTTTTCCAGTCAGATAAATAAACCATTTTAGTTAATCTTGCTTTTGATAATTCATCTTTATGAGGATAATTTTTACAAATATAATATAGTATATCAATCAAATTTGACATTAAAAACCCTCCTCTTGTAAATTCTCACGAACTTTATTTCTTATAGCGTACATCATGAAATGCTTAAATGTTTTCCTATGCTCTTCCATGATTTTATGTAAAAATTTTTCTTCATATCTATTCTCATGTGTACTTTCTATAGTGACTACCCCTATATTACTTCCCTCATGTTTTATTGCATAAGCATACATAAACGTAGACTTCATTGTTAAATTCTTTACTTCATTAACTGTCAATTTATATTTACTTCTATGATATGATATATATTCGGGATTCATTTCATTTTCTTTAATATATGCTCTAGGAAAATCATTATCAAAAAATTCATCATTTTTAAGAGCTTTTCCAATAATTCCCCTGTCTGCATCATATATCATCTTTCCATTTTTATCATATTCTTTATTGGCCGAATATCGTACTTGAAGAGTAAGCTCTTGTCTTTTTTTATCATAAGTAAAGAAAGTGATTCTTTCATTATTTTTTTCTTCAATATCTAATGTCCCAAAATTTAAGACATTTCTCGCAAATGTCGTTAGAAAACCTTTTAAAGTATTATCGAAGTTTTCTTTAAGAAAAACTGAATCTTTTTCTAATATTTCATATTTACGTTGAAGGTTAATTTTATCCTTTTCCTGTGATTGTTTTTCCAATAGTAAAATTTTATTTTGCTTCTCAAGTTTTCGTATATCGCTTTTCAATAAAAAACGAATAACTTTTAATATGATAAAGAGGATAATTGACCACCAAGATAAATCAAACAAAAATTTATTTAGTTTATCATATGTTATATAATGCTTATCTGACAAAAAAACATTTATTTCTGATATCCATTGAAGCACAACTGTTTCATTGTTGATTGAAAACAAATAAGCACCAATTGGTATATAAAAAATATTTATTAGTATGGTTAACCATTTTCTTAATTTGTCCATTTATTCCTCTTTATAAAATACAAATAGTATTGTTTAGGCATATCTTATAATACTTTCAATCTAGGAATTTTATTCTTTAAACGCAAGAGGGAAGCCAGACAAATTGCAAAAAATATTACACCACAATCAATAATATATGGTCCGCGAATTGCGAATTCACTCCAGCCAAGTATATGAATAGCTCGTTGAAATAACGAGCTATTTTTTTGATTTTTACTAGTGATCTGCTAAATGATACAGCAAGGTGACACAGCAGATGACTCAAAATCAACCTAGATTACTTCTTCGGAAACACTCTTATTATATTAGAATATTTATCCCACGTAAACTCCAATCAGTTGTAAAAAGAAAAGAAATACGATATTCTCTTCACACAAACAACTATTTTGAGGCTTTAAAAAAGCTTCGTCAAGAATCTGCTAAAATTGACAGTTGGTTAGAAGGATTAGGCAATAATGAGGATGATATGGAGTTAAAAGATAAAAAATTAAATCTCACAGAAGAAGATGCCAACAGCTTATTGCTTTCTCGCCTTGATGAAATTGAAAACTATTTCATCAAACAACAAGATCGGTTAAAAATAGACAAGCCCAAAGTATTGGATATTAGTCTGTTTGAAGAACATCTAGGAATGTTAAAAAGTCCTAAAATAAACAGTAATCTCTACAAATTAGCTATATTAATCAAAAATTTATTAAGAAAAACATCAAAGTATTTACCAGACGATGCTCCTGAAAAAGAAATATTTAAAAATGTAAAACAAACTGAAATATATGTAGAGTTAGAAGAAATAAATTCTCCATATACTTATGGCATAAGTGAATATGTGGATTTCAAAGCTTTGGTTCAAGACAAATATTTTTTAGAATATCTTAAAAACTGTTTTGAAACAGAGGAATATATTGAAGAAAAAGCAAAAGCTATCTACAAGAACAAAGAATATAAATCAAATAATCTAAAAATTTCTAATTTTGTTAATATTTTAAAGCAAAAAGAATTATTAAAGTTAGAAGAGCATAAATTAGTCAAAACACACTGGAAAACGGTATTCAAGAATATGTGTAGTACCGATAAAGCTAAAACCAGCAAAAATACGATTAACAAATACGAACAACTCTTGAATATGGTATTTTCAATTATTGGAAAAGACAAAATTGAAGATATTAATTTTGAAGATTGCAGCAAATTTGTTTCTCTTATTTATAAGTTACCTCCCAAATGCAAAGAAAAGTATCCAAAACTAAATATTGAAACGGCTATCCAACAAAATGAGGCTAAGAATGGTGATTGTATCAAAATTAAAACAGTCATTGACCATTTTAGAATCTTTAAAGAACTAATGGCATACGCAAAATTTTCTAAGGTTATCAAAGAAAATCCTTTTGAAAATTTCAAAACACCTAAAAAAAATCATAATAATGACGATAGTAAAATTATTGATTCTTTTACACCTGACGAATTAAAGAAGATATTTTCAAAGGAAACATACCCTAGCAGGTATGATCGTAAAAATTTCTATCGCTTTTGGATACCTCTGATCGCTTTATATCACGGAGCGAGACAAAGTGAAATTGCTCAATTACAACTTGATGATATAATAAAAAAAGATGGATATTATTGTTTTAATATTACCGATGAAGGTACAGAGAAATCAATAAAAAATAAAGCCAGCAGAAGAACAATACCTATACATCCCACGTTAATTGAACTAGGATTGGTGGATTTTGTTAAAGAAATTAGAAAAAAGAAAAACAAACCCAATAACAGAATATTTTATACTTTAACTCCCGATTCCCGAGGAAAACTCAACGATAAAATTTCCAGTTGGTTTAATACCACATATTTAAAAAGATTAGGATTAAAAACCAAATCCAAAAATTTTCATTCATTTAGACATACTTTCAGAAGTGAAGCTGGACGACAAATAAAAAATAATAATGTAATCATCCGCATTGGAGGCTGGGAACTTCCTGGAATGGCAAAAGTATATCAGCATATAGGCATACCAGAAATGTATAATGAACTGAAAAAGCTTAAATATCCAATTAACATACAAGATTTAATGCCAGACCCTAAACGAGGAATATTTTAACCAAATGGAGAATTTATATGGAAGAACAATCTTATTCAACTTTAATATTAGGTAGTATTATGGCTTTCATTGCTTTTCAACAATGGAGAACAACAGAATGTCAAAGACGAACTGAATTATTAAAGAAACGAATAGATTTATATGAAAAAATAAGATTTCATCTTATTGACATTCATTTTGAAACAGATGCTATAATTGATCTATTTGAAAAATATTCTGATAATGATGATTTGTTAAGAGAAAAAATTAATAGCAGATTGAATTCTTCAAAAGACAAAACTGAATTATTTATAAAGGATTTTCAAGAGATCAGGGCTATATTTGATGAAAAAACCGAAAATTTACTCATTGCAGCAGATGAACAACATAGCCGTTTTGTTGATGATATGTATTTCAATAAATTAAAAAAACATACACCTCAGCAATTAAATGAATTTTATATTACTCCGGCACTACAAAATATCCATTACTTAGAGGATTATATTCCCAACAGATATTTGGTTATAGAAAAAAATTGGGGAATGGCTTTATATGATGGTATAAGGAATTTTATTGATGGAATTTTCTTTACTATTAAAATTCCTTTTATTCCTATAAAATATATAATAAGAAACAGAGAAATAAAAAAAATGATTGAAGGATTTAAAGATTTAAAAGCAACACTGCAAAAGATTTCTAATACGCACAAAGATTAACACGAAATATTAATGAAGGATTATAATGAATAAATTGGGATTACTAGGGTTTAACCCAAATTACACATTGGGACAGATTAACAAATTTTCTACGATAGATAATGCTAGCCGATTAGCAACGCTATCTTCTCCAATTTATAAATCTCCGATCCTACTTGGTTCAGTAAATAAGCTAGGGTTACTTGGGAATAACTTTAATAAGATTCCAATAATACCTTCTATTCCTCAATCATTAATATCTCTGGGAAAATCTTTTACATCATCCCCACTTTGTCAGTCTCCCAGCATACTTGGTTCAATAAGCAAGCTAGACTTGCTTGGTAATACTTTTAATAAGATTCCACAGTCTATTCCTCAATCATTAATATCGCTAGGAAGATCTTTTACATCATCACCACTTTATCAGTCTTCTAGTATACTTGGTTCAATAAGCAAGCTAGACTTACTTGGTAATACATTTAATAAGATTTCAACATTACGATCTTTTCCTCAATCAATAGCATCTTTGGGACAGTCTCATAATATTATTAAACTTTGTAATTTTATTAATGAACTTACAATACCTGATGTTGATATTGATATTGACATTAAAGATAATGAAGTTACCTTAATTTCCAATGATATTGAAGAATCGCTAAAAGATAATATCAATTGGCAACAAAAATTGATGCTCAAACTTGAAAAATGGCAACAAAAAAATCCTGTATATGCTTATATATTAATCGTCATTCTTGGAAATCTATTGTGGCAAATAATATCTTCCTGCTGGATTGGCTTCACTAATTCACCAACAAAAGTGTATGAAGCTCCAACAAGAAAATCACAAAAGATAGGTATTTTACCTCAGAATCAATTTTTTCAAATTATAGATAATATGGAATATTATTATAAGATTGATTCTGATGGGATAACTGGATGGGTTAGCAAACGGAAAATTGAAACTAGTTTTAAGAATTCCTACAAAAGCGAATAATTATATAACTTTATCGGGATATTTTCTTTCTGGGGCAATAGCATCAGGTGCCTTTATCTCATAAATACTCTCTATAATTAAAACATTATGGCATAAAATGTCATAATATTTTCGCCCTTTTTATCTAATTTAAAAAGCGGTATTATTTTTTTATTAATAAAGTCTCCTTCCGCCAGTAGTCTTCCTTTGTTGAGTTTTATTCTCCAATATAAATTACATACAAAGTAGCAAATCTTCAAAAATTAACATTTTTGAAGATTTTTTGTTAATTATGTGTTTTATTGTATATAGGGAGATTTATGGTGATTGATATTGTTACAAATCAAATTATAGATAATTCTGAGCACACCTATGAGAAAAATAATGTTACATTTATTGGTGTACGTATTCAAGATATTGAAAGTTATGCCAATAAAATGAAGTTTCAAATTTTAGATACAAGTTGGATTGCTCAAATGTCGCCCTTAAATCAGCAATCTTATTCAGCAAGAGCTAACGAAACTATAAAAAGTTTAGTCAATAATGTATTGAATGAAGTCAAAAATTCAGTAACAGCGGAATTTGGTGAAATCCTGATATCAATGTCAGCTCAAGATGCTCTGAGTATAACACAAGATCACCATATACTTCCTTTATCTGAACTTTGGAAAACTAGAGTTAGAGGAAATGATAGTTTCGATTTTCATACTGAAACAAAAGAATGCTATATAGTTTTTGGTGAAGCAAAGTACCAGACCAATAAAACATCCTACAATACAGCATTAAAACAGGTAGTGAGATTTATAAACCTTCGAAAAGATGATATGGATCTCGCTGATTTAATGAATTTGGTTACAGCCAAAACTAAATCTACATTTGAAACATATGGTGCTTTAAAATCATATGCGGCAGCATTTTCTGTAAAAAATTTAAATAATAAAAAACTTATTAAACAAATAAAAGAAAATAAATTTTTTAAGCAACTGATGAGACAATATAAATTATATTTGATTGGAATTGAAATATGTCAATAAAAAATATATTTTCTGAGAAATGTGATATAAATAGAGAACTAAATAGTATATTGAATGAGATTCATACTAACGGTCCTATAAATGCGTATAATCTTGAAAAACTAGCATATATAAAAAAATATTATCCAGATAATTTTAACAAAATAGAACATGAATTAATGTATTTATTAGGGTTGTTTTATAAAACTACAACACCTAAGAGTCTTGTGGAAATTTTTTACAAAATATACCAAGATCATATACAAGAAGAAACTGGAAGCATTTTGACTCCTGTTCAAGCAAATGCTTTTAATTTAATAAAATCTTATAAATATTTTTCTTTTTCAGCGCCAACAAGTATTGGAAAATCTTATCTCTTTAGAAAAATGATAAAAACTTCAAGCAAGGACATTGTAATAATTGTACCTTCAAGAGCTTTGTTGACAGAATATATATTGGAAATTCAAAATGAGGTTCCCAAAGACGTATTGGTTTTGCAATTTGTCGATTTAATAAATAAAAAGCATACAAAACGTCACATTTTTGTATTAACCCCAGAAAGGACCTCTGATTTATTTAAATATGTAAACCATTTGAATGTTGAGTTTTTTCTATTTGATGAAGCTCAAATATCTGAAGAAAGTTTGAGAGGAATACGTTTCGATGCATTAGTTAGAAGAGTGGATAAGATTTTTTCTTCATCGAAAATTGTATTTGCACATCCTTTTGTGAATAATCCAGAAGCTCAACTCTCTAAACATCGCTTTATATCTGATGCTATATCTCAAAATTATCATCAACAAGCTGTTGGAAAAATATATATAAAATATGATGATGATAATAATTTTGAATATTTTTCTCCAAATGAAGATATAAAAGGTATCATTAAACCTGAAAAAAACTTAATTTCACAGATATTAAATAATAATGGAACAATATTGATTTATATTGCAAAGGAAAAAATATATTCTGGAGAATATTTAATTAAATATAAAGATATAATAAAAAATTATCCTGAAATAACAAACCAAGAAGCACTGAATTTAATTGCTGAATTACATGATTATATTGGGGGTTCCAACAAAAGAAATGCTATACAATATTCTTCATTGATAGATATGATGAAAAAAGGAATAGTTATTCATCACGGTTCAATACCTTTGTATGGCCGTTTACTCATTGAAAGGTTTATAAATAAAGGATTTGCTAAACTGTGTTTTTCTACATCAACTTTAATGTATGGTATAAATTTACCATTTGATATTGTGTGGATTGACTATTTTCATTTTGACGGAAATAAAAATGAAAAAATATTAAAATTAAAAAATCTGATAGGTAGAGCCGGTCGCAGCTCTCTTAAAAAGAATAAATTTGATTTTGGATATGTTTTTATACATAAAAAGAATATAAAAACTTTTAACAACCGTTTAAATGATGCAGCAAATTTATCAACAACTTCATTACTAGATATTTCTGATAATAAACACTCTGAAGATGATTTAGATTTGATCAATGCAATTAGAAACAATACTTTTGATCCGTATTCTCAGTTACCCCAAGCACAAATTGATAGAATAAAAAAAGATGAACAGTTAAATGAGAAAATACGATATATACTGGATGTTTTATTAAAAAATGGTACTTTAACAGCTGAAGAATATTATAAATTATCTAATACTGATAAGGATCTATTGAAATCATATATAGCAGACATTTTTTCAAGTCATTTAAGAAGAGATAGCTTAACACCGGCAGAAAAAAGCGTGTTAAGCACGGCAATTCCCATTATGCTGTGGAGAATACAAGGTCGTTCATTTAAGCACATTGTTTCAATGAGGTATGCTTATGTAACAAACCAAAAAGAACGTAGAGATATTGAAAATAAGTATAAAAATGAACTAATAAGTGCGACTGAAATGTACGAACGACTAAAAGAAGTCCCATTAAAATATACTCAAATTGCAGCAACTTTGCCCAATAAAACATTAAAAAAGAATAACTTATTTAATTATGGGAAATTACCAGATTTTAGATATGACATTTTAATGTATGATACATATGATTATCTTGATAAAGTTATTTCTTTTTCTCTTGCACAACCATTAGCCGCTGCCTTCCATATATATTATGATAAAACTGGTGATAATAGAGCTCTAATAATGGAAAATTATATAAAATACGCATCAAATGACAACATAGACATTTATCTACAACGATATGGTTTTAGCTTTGAAGAAATTGACGTTATAAAACCTTATGTTAAGAAAATAGATGCTGATGAAATTGTCTTTAATAAAAAAGTTTTACAACTAGATAAAAAATATTTAAGAGTAGTAAAGCGATATATGTATTAGCGATACTATATATGTTATAAAAATCTTTTTTTAGCAATAACAATTGTTTCTTTGAAAAATGTGATTTCGGCGGGGAATTGCGTTCTTGACTTTTATCTTAACAGATAATATAATATCCACAAATGGTATATAATGACATTTGGAGATAATATATTGTCTTTTATATTGAAATCACAGCAAGAGGTTATGCAAGAGATTGCTGAGAGGGCTAAGTTTAAGCGTTTGGAACAAAATCTGACGCAGGAAGGTTTGGCTTTGCGTTCTGGAGTTAGTTTGGGTAGTATCAAGCGTTTTGAACGAAGCGGCGAGATTTCTTTGAAATCGCTGATCGATATAGCCTTAGCTTTGGGCTGTTTGGAGGACTTTGATGCCTTGTTTGCAGACAATGCGCCGCGCGGCAGCTTGTTTGAAAATAAAGAAGAGAAAAAACGCAAACGGGGGAGCATTAAATGAGATTGAATGTTTTTTTGAATGCTTACGGCAAGCGGCACTTTGTCGGGATTTTAGAGGAGCAAGGCCAACGTATCTTTTTTGAATATTCTCCGGAGTTTATTGCAACCGGAATAAATTTGTCCCCTTTTATGCTGCCTCTCAAATCACAAATCTTTGAAGATACCAAACAAACTTTTGACGGGCTTTTCGGCGTGTTTAACGATAGTTTGCCCGACGGTTGGGGCTGTCTGCTTTTAGACCGACAATTACAAAAGAAAGGCTTGAGTTTGCAACAAATCACGCCTTTACAACGTTTATCCATGATTGGGCTTAATGCTATGGGAGCATTGGAATATGAACCCATCACCGAAAATGACAGCGAATTTGTCGGCGATATAGAACTAGATTCACTTTGTTTGGAAGCTAATCATATTCTTGCCGGCAAAAGTTCGGAAGTACTTGATAAGCTTTTAACGCTTAACGGCTCATCCGGGGGAGCGCGGCCAAAGATTGTGGCGTTAGTTTCAGATGATAAGCAAACGCTTATTCACGGTAACTTGGCTAAACCCGGTTATAGTCCGTGGTTAATTAAGTTTGCGTCGTCTCTTGATAATAAAAACATCGGCGCTGAGGAATATGTCTACTCAAAGATGGCCCAAGACGCCGGTATTGAAATATCGGAAACTCATTTATTCCCTTCGAAAAACAGTGTCGGTCATTTCGGCGTCAAACGTTTTGACCGGATTGGCGATCAAAAGGTGCATATCCATACGGCCTGCGGGTTATTGCATGCCAACCACCGAACATCCAGCATTAACTATGACGGTTTATTAAAACTGACCTCAATTCTTACCAAAGACGTTCGGGAAGTTGAGAAAATGGTTCGGCTGATGATTTTTAACGTCAAAGCCGGCAATAAAGACGATCACTCAAAGAACTTTTCTTTTATGCTGGATAAAAACAATAACTGGAAAATGACGCCGGCGTATGATTTAACGCCTTCGCAGGGTATCAACGGCGAGCAGACATCTATGGTAAACGGTAAAGGGATGGATATTACAGACAGCGATTTAATTAAAACCGCCGTGCCTTTCGGATTTGCGGAGAAGAAAGTTGCTGCAATCATTGAACAAACGAATGACGCTCTGGCAAATTATGGCAAATATATGAAAGAACTCGGCGTAAAGTAGAAAAACGTTGTAAATGTTAAACAAAGTTTGTAATCCGAACAAAATTTAACATTTTGCCGCACGAGCTTTGGAGAGCATTTTCAAACCTCTATATTTTCTGCCGATTTCAAAGAAAATGTTAAAGAATGTGCATTGTTTGATATTTTTTATATTTGAAAAATTTCTCTTGCAATATAATTGAAATTAGTCTAATCTGTATTATATTAAATAAGATAATTATACAGGTGACACTATGGAATTTATCGGCAGAACAAAAGAACTTAGCGATTTAGAGCAAGAATATAACAACTCCCATTCCTTTGTTGTTATATATGGTCGCAGACGTATCGGAAAAACTGCTTTAATTCAAGAATTCATTAAAGGCAAGCCTGCCCTATACTTCTTGGCGACAGAAGAATCCGAACCGCAGAGTATGAAACGATTTGCTTTAAGTTTATCACAATTTGCCAACCAGGAATTTATCGCCAAAGCTAATTTTGATGATTGGATTGAGCTTTTCAAACTGTTTGCCGCCGTTCCAAGCAAAAATACAAAAGTGCTCGTTCTTGATGAATTTCAGTACATGGTCAACACAAATCCCGCTTTCACTTCAATCTTTCAAAAAGCATGGGATGAAGTCTTATCAAAGCAAGATATTATGGTCGTTATCTGCGGTTCATACATTAATATGATGACGAAACAAGTTTTAGCCGAAAACAGTCCCTTGTATGGTCGCCGTACATCTCAAATCCGATTGGCACCGCTTCCTTTTTTCGATATCAGACAACATTATCACCATAAGTCTTTTTCCGATGTGGTTGAGTTTTATTCCGTAACCGGCGGCATTCCGAAATATTTGGAGTTCTTTGATAACAAAAATTCTTTAATGGATAATATCTCCCGCGTCATTCTTAATAAAAACGGCTTTTTGTACGAAGAACCGGCGTTTTTACTCAATAAGGAAGTTAAAGAACCGGTAAACTATTATTCGGTTATGAAAGCAATAGCTCAAAATAATCACAAACTATCGGAGATAGCTTCGGCAATGTCCACGGAAGGCAACAAATTAAGTCCCTATCTGGAAACTTTGCAGGGATTATACTTATTGGAAAAACGTGTTCCGGCCACCGAAAAAAATCCGGAAAAAAGCCGGAAAGGATTATATTTTATCCGAGATATATTTATCCGCTTTTGGTTTATGTTTGTCTTTCCTTATAAAGGAGAGCTTGAGCTGGATAATTTGAATTTTGTACAAGATAAGCTGAAATCCAATTTTATTGATAATCACGTAGCATTTGTTTATGAAGAAATCTGCCGCAACATATTTGCAGAACTATGCAAGCATAGAAAAATTGACTTTGTTCCTTCTCGTATCGGCGCATACTGGAACAAAAATGAAGAGATAGACTTGGTTGCCATTGATGAAAGCCACAAGCGTATGTTTGCGGCTGAATGTAAATATTACAAAGACGACAAACCGGTTGACGTTAATGTTTATGCAAAGCTGACGGAAAAATGCCAAGTTGACGATTTCAAAGGATATGATTTAACCTACGGCATATTCTCTAAAAGCGGATTTACAAAGCATTTGAGAGACATCGTGAAAGAAAACAAAAAACTCATTTTAATAAATGAATGCAGTGTGGTGAAGTAACTAAATTGTCATTTTAATCAGCATAAGACATTCCTTCATAATGAAAATTTCTTTACGGTGCTCAAGAAACAGCTCATAATTTATAATTAAATTCTGCTTAGAATATTGTTCTTTCTTCCAGCCAAGTATATGAATAGCTCGTTGAAATAACGAGCTATTTTTTTTGATTTTTTACTAGTGATCTGCTAAATGATACAGCAAGGTGACACAGCAGATGACTCAAAATCATACTAGCTAAAAATTGAATTTCTTCATCTGATACTTTCTCTTTTCTTAAAGGCAACGATAATTAAGCTACCATAAATAATTAATGGTAAAAAAAAGAGTATTGCGCCAAGAATGGCATTTCCTAGACTGCCAAGTGTTAAGATAATATTTTTTTGTTTAAACAAAAAATACAAATAAACAAATATATATAATAACCATTCAGGAATTATTACTTGCCAAGATAAGGCTTGGTATAAATAATTTTTTCCATAAATTTTCAGCCCTGTGTAGAGAGGAACGGCTAAAATATAAAAACAGATGATTGTAAATGTTTCATAACGACATGGGGCTTGTTCATCTTTTCTAAACCAATGAAAATAGTTATTCCAACCAAATTCCAAATAGTTTTGAATTTGAGCCCCCCAAGCAGGAGTAATACAGATTTCGCCACTTTGATGGTCATTCGTCATCATTGTTCCCCATAATAGAGACAAAACAATAATCAGTAGCTCTAGTATAATGTATTTTGCTATTTTAATTGTTTTCTCTTTTTATTTGCTTTTTAATTTCATTATATGCATGTTACACCCATATATTATAAATACAGAACACAGAATAAAAGGAACAAATAGTAGCAATACCCCGATTAAAGCATTTATGAAACTATAACTTGTTAACACTAGACCTGGCTGCAAAAATAACCATATCATAAATAAAGCAATGTAAAATATATATTCTGAAATAACAAATTTATATTTAAGTGTTATTGAAAGCTTAAACATTCCATACACCTTTAACAAAGCATATGCAGGAAAACAACTTAAAAAATATAAGCACCATGCCGCAAAAGTTATACGGCATGGCATTTGTTCTATATTTGAAAACCATAGAAAATAGTTATTCCATCCTAATTCCAGATAGTCACCAATATTTATTCCATAATTTGCTGTTAGGCATGTTTCTCCAGGTTTGAGCATTGAGATAAAAAATAAATCTCCCCAAAACCAAGCGGCGATAATAAATATTAGTTCCAGAATGACATAAAATAAAATTTTCATTATTTTCCTTTTTTTGATTTAATTTTTGGCATTTCCAATGGGTTATTCCAAGATTTATTTTTATAATATTCTTTTGCCCGAGCACCATAATCATTTACTTCTTTTAATCCTGTACCATTCCATAAAGTAGCGATTTTGGCAATATCTTTATCAGGAACAGCATCATATATTGATTTAAGGACCCTTACGCCGAGTTCTATGTTTTGCTCAGGATCATTAACATCATATTGTTTTCCTTGAATATTAAATGGACTACGGCAGAATTTATAAAAATTCTAAGAAGAACAGAATCTTAGAAAACAAATAGGAGACGTTATCAGGAAAATAAATTCGTTTCAGATTGACCTTTTCTTTGTTTTTTAGCTTTAGTATAAGCGACGATTAAAGAAATTATGGCGGACAGAAGTGCCAATACAGCCAGGCCGAACAGCAAATATTTCAACAAAGAAACTGATATGTCTGCATTGCACAGTCTGTCATCGAAACAGCATTATGATACAGAGGGAATATTTCAAATCTATAAAAAAAATTGACAAAAAGACTCTAAAAATATTGCGTCTTTGATGAAAATTTGTTATTTTTATTATATATATTCAAGCAGGTAAGGTTGGAGATTGGCGATGAGTTTGAAAACAAAAGCAGCGATTGCGTTAAGTGTTATGTCTTCATGGTTCGGAACATCCGCAGCGCAAAACAGCGGAGAGCCGGAGAAACCGGACAGCGTCAAACGTTCCGAGCTGATTGCCAAACCGGCTGCCGACAAAGCGGCAAAAACCTTTACCGAATTTCATTCCGTTCAGGAAAATCCGGACAGCATTCAACCGGAAAGCATTGCGGAAATTCCGGATAGTGTTCAGGCGAGGATTGAACAAGAGCGCAAAGCGTTTCAAGACAGCATCATTTTGGAAAAGAAGCATGCCAATTTAAAAGCTTCCGAGAAGCTTATGCTTTATGTTATTGCCCATTTTGAAGGAATGAAAAGCCGGGCCTATTATGACAAGGCCGCCAAAATCTGGACAATTAACCTCGGCAATACCATTCGACCTGACGGCAAGCCGGTGAGACCGGGCGATTGTATCCGTACGGAAGAGCAGGCTTTGGAATATGTAAGCGCCCATATTGACAACAAGATGTCGGAAGATATGGTCAAATACCTGCCGCTGGACCAGATGACACAAGCCGAAATCGCCATTATGGGAAGTTTGTTCTACAATTGCGGCACCGGTATTTTGCACGACAGGAAAGGCAATCCCAAACAATTTGCCCTGACGGCATCCGAATATTTTACGACACGCGGCGACAGCATCAGCAAAGAATTTGACAAGGCGTTTATGAATTACTGCCATGTAAAAGGTTCCGTCAACAAAGTGCTGCAGGAACGGCGCAAGAATGAACTGACTTTTCTGCACGGGGAAGTGCAGATTACGGTTGATGAGCAAACCAATATCGACGAGAATATCGTTAATTTGAAAAATGCCACGCTTGGCAGTTTGTACGGCTGCCGCGGAGACCCGGAAACAATTATGGAACGTTTCAGCGAAGAATCGCGCTATCATTGTCCGACAGATTCTCTGAAAGTCGCAATTGACCGAGAACTGGCTCAAAAGACTTATGTTAAGCGGGCCCGGCCGACACCTCGTCCGAAAACGACCGCTCAAAAAAGGCCTTCCTCCCGGAGCCGCGGCGGCAGATAATATTACAAACCCCGGAAAATACCGGGGTTATTTTCATCCACAAAAAAACAGGCTTTGCACTTCAGAGTGCAAGGCCTGTTTTTCACATATTTAAATTTTTTCTTTGACAATAGCGGAAATTTTTCCGTCTTCCGCCGACCACAGAACCGTTCCGGCTTTTTTGGCAGAGACAAACCCTGCACGGCTCAGCCGTTTGATTCCCTGCCCGTCAACCGAGCAATAACCGGAAAAATCATCCGTTTTGACCAGCAGAATTATCTTCCCCTTATGGTTGATAATATGCATTTCCTGACATCCCGGCATAATCGGTTCGTCTTTGCCGGTTTCATCCAGCTGATACAGCTTATTCTGTTTGGTAATGCTGTATCCGCAGGCCATGGGCCAAATTCCGTCTTTGACTCCTTCGGTAGCCGAGCGAATTGTCAGGCTGTCCAAATCAAATGCGCGGTGAGCACCGTCAACGATTGTCTCCAGATAGCGCCGTTCTCTCTCATCAGCCGTTACCGGATAGTAGCGGTGGATGGCAAAAGAATCACAACGCGTCAAAGACTGGCCGTTGTTGCGGTAAAGCGCGATGTTGTCTCCGGTTCGGGCTATGATAAAGAAGGCGTTTCCGTCAATTTCATCATAGTCTTCAATTGCCAGAGAAGACCCGAGACTGTCACACAGCTGAAGCTTTCCGGCTTCTGTTTTTTTAATGATTAAACCTTGACCGATCGGGGTTCCCTCAACAGTCTTTCCACTCTCTCCACGGCAGCTTGCAAAAAGTGCCACACCAGCCAGAACGCATCCGACCCAAAAGATTTTTTTCATAATTAAATAAAGTTTAGGTGAAACAAAAAAATATCTTAATACTAAATTTTATTGAATACACAATAACATAAACGAAACAGAATGTCGACAAAATTTTCACAATTTTTCTAAAATTTCACATTTACTCGGCTGCAAAAAACTTGATCGGCCGCCGGTTTTATTTTATGTTCGGAACAAAGCAACTGATTGAGGTTTATGATGGACGACAAATATATTCAACTTTCGCAAAAGCAGACGGAAAAAGCCCGGATGGTCATTTCCTCACTGAACCTTATTGAGATTTGGGAGAAAGCCGGAGCAACGATCAATCCGGTCGGTTCTTTCAGAATCGGTGTTTTGGCCAAGCACCGCGACATTGATTTTCATATTTACACCGACAGTTTGGACATTGGCCGGAGCTTTGCGATTATAGCCGAGCTTTGCCGTCACAAAGGCATAAAGAAATGCACTTTTGCCAATTTGGCGGAAACCGACGAATGCTGTTTTGAGTGGCATCTTTATTATGAAGACGATGAAGCGCAAACCTGGCAGATTGACCTGATTCAAATAAAAAAAGGCTCTTTCTATGACGGCTATTTTGAAAAAACAGCCGAAAAAATAATCGCCGCCATGACCGAAGAACAGCGCAAAACAATCCTGCGCTTGAAATTTGAAACGCCGGACGAACTTAAAATAAGCGGCATTGAATATTACAAAGCGGTTATTCAGGACGGCGTGCAAACCTCGGAAGATTTGCTGCGCTGGCGGCAGACATACCGCTTTGACGGCATCATTGAATGGTAACCTCCCTGTTTCAATGTTGCCTCACCTAAAGTCTGGCTTCAGAAAAGATGATTTTCCCCAATAAAAATTATGGGCCCGACGTTTTTGATTAATGACTTATAAAACCTTTTCGGATATAATAATTTCGTTATTAATCAGGAGAGGATGATACTATGAAGAAATTGTTTTTCAGTATGCTATTCTCTGTCTTAGCGATTAATTCGGCAATGGCAGCAGCGGGGACTCCTGCGGCGCCTGCGACTACCGGCTTCTGGAGTCATTTTGAAGGGATGAATGCCCTGACCGTGGTTTTTGCAAGCTTGTGTATTTTTGCGATTGCTTATCGCTTTTACGGAGTATTTATTGCAAATAAAGTCTTACGCCTGGATGCCAACCGCACCACACCGGCGGTAAAATATGCCGACGGGCATGACTATGTCAAAACCAACAAAAACGTTTTATTCGGACATCACTTTGCCGCAATTGCAGCCGCCGGACCGCTGGTCGGACCGGTTTTGGCCGCTCAGTTCGGTTTTATGCCCGGAGCCTTGTGGATTCTCATCGGCTGCGTTTTAGGCGGCGCCGTTCACGATATGGTGGTTATTTTCGCCTCCGTCCGCCACAAAGGCGAGAGTCTGGCAACCATTGCCGAAAGGGAAATTGACCCGTTTACCGGAACAATCGCCGGGTTTGCGGTTTTGTTTATTCTTATTCTGACACTGGCCGGTTTGTCTCTGGCCTGCGTCAGCGCCATGCATAATGCGCCGTGGTCGCTGTTCATTGTTGCGATTACCATGCCGATTGCCATTCTGATGGGCCTGATTATGCGCTATAAAGAAAACGGCGTTATGCTGGCCAGCATCATCGGCATCACCCTGCTGGTTATCGGTATTATCTCGGGGCATGGCCTGATGCAGGAAGATGTTTTGGGCTGGATGTTCAACTGGGACAAAGACACCGTTTCAATCGCCATTCCTCTGTACGGCTTTATTGCTTCGGTTCTGCCGGTCTGGCTGCTTCTGGTTCCGCGGGATTATCTGTCCACCTACCTTAAAATCGGTACAATTCTGATGCTGGCTCTGGGCATTATTTTCGTTCAGCCGGACATCATGATGCACATGTTTACCCCGTTTGACCAAGGCGGCGGCCCGGTTATCAACGGTCCGGTTCTGCCGTTTATTTTCATTACCATTGCCTGCGGCGCAATCTCCGGTTTCCATGCAATTATCGGCACCGGAACGACACCGAAAATGATCGGCAACGAAAGAGAAATTCTGTTTGTCGGTTACGGTGCAATGCTGACCGAAGGCTTTGTGGCGATTATGGCTTTGATTGCCGCCTGCACCATGATGCCGGGCGACTATTTTGCGATTAACGCCTCCCATGACGCTTATCAGGCTTTGCTGGCTGCGCACCCGAATTTTGCAGTAACCGATCTGCCCTATTATGAAGAGCATATCGGCCTTGACCTGCACGGACGCACCGGCGGTGCCGTTTCTCTGGCTGTCGGCATGGCTCACATCTTCCGCAATCTGCCGTATATGGACCATTTGGTTGCCTATTGGTATAACTTTGCAGTGATGTTTGAAGCCGTGTTTATTCTGACCGCCGTTGACGCCGGAACCCGCGTCGGCCGCTTTTTCCTGCAGGAAATGCTGGGCAAGGCTATGCCGAAATTCAACGATAAGGAATGGATGCCGGGCATTGTCATTACCAGTGCCGTTTTCACTTTCCTGTGGGGATATCTGGTTTACACCGGAAACATCAGCACCATCTGGCCGCTGTTCGGCTTAAGCAATCAGCTGCTGGCCGCCTGTGCTTTGATTGTCTGCACCACCATGCTGCTCCGCCTGAATCGCGGCAAATACACGCTGGCCGTTGCCATTCCGGGTATTTTCATGGTGGTTGTAACTTTCTGGGCCGGATATTTGCAGGTATTTGAACAATATCTGCCGAAAGACCAGAATCTGTTGGCTATCTTAGGCTGTATCGTCATGTTCCTGATGATTGTCGTTTTGGCCGGCGCTTTCCGCAAGTGGATTCAGCTTATGCGGATTAAGACGACGGTTAAAGACGCCTACGGCGAAGAAGTCAAGGCTCTGGCCGTTGAATAACGGTTCCGTCTGCAGATAAAAGCAAACCCCCGGCACAATCCGGGGGTTTGTTGTTTAATGACAATCAATAACCGACGGCAAACCAGCTGACATAACCTTGACGACGACCTGTATCATTAGAATCCACATAGCGAATTTTAAAGGAAGAAGTTGATATTCCGACAGCCATAGCAACATAGTTCGTATCATTAGAATGGTTAGTCGGCTGTTCATAAGGTGTAAGAATCACAGTTGCCGGGACAGAAGAGAAAGATTTATTGAAATACACCGTCATATCACTATTTGTCGTAACGTTCACTTTCCCGCCTTGAAAGATTAAGCCGGTACCTTTGTCTTTGTACCACCAGTTACTGCTGTTTTTGGAATATTCGGAAAGATTGGACTGGGTTATGCAGTTGTATTTGTTTTCAAACGGGCATTTGACGGCCGTTCCCAAACAGCCCGACGTTGAAGACAGGTTATACCCGAGAGAGGAGCACGATGGCTGAGCGCCGCAGGTCTGGGCATACACATTGCCGACAATCACCGAGGTTAAAATGCTCCCCGCCAGTAAAATTGATAGTTTCATCTTCTTTCTCCT
>ERZ832522.2212-NODE-2212-length-24201-cov-7.305724_pt1 | contig 24201 bp, 17 predicted proteins | sample MGYA00519951_ERZ832522 | MGnify/ENA primary metagenome ERZ832522 (study PRJEB31850, sample SAMEA3708728) | human gut metagenome | biome: human gut; feature: human-associated habitat; material: faeces | place: China | collected 2014 ... | reverse complement strand
ATCGGCATGGTTGTTTTACCGGAGACAGCTTTCATAGCGATACCAACGCTTTTTACAAGGTCTGCTTTGTCAAACACTAATTTCATAATTGTGGATAACTCTCCTTTCCTCACTGCTTGGTGAGTCTGCTTATAAAGAAAAAATATAGTAAAAATCCGTAGTCTTAGTCGTAGGGGCTGTGGATATGTGGAAAACCCCGTCAAGAATGCGGAAATACTGGAAAAATCGATCTGTATAACTCTGTGAATAATCGAACGTGAACCTGTGTATGAAATGTTGATAACTTCAGGCCCCAAATTTGTCCACAATTCATCCACAGGCTTTCCACATCGGTTTGTGTATAAATAAGGGCCTGTCAACCGATGAGTTTCTTCTTATATAAATGTAAATCGTTTTTAACCGTTTTGACAGAGTTACAAAGGCTCCGCCTATTTCGACGGGTTGATCTTCTTCTTTAAGATGTCTACCGTGTTGCGGACACTGTCTTTAGCACTCATTTCCTTTTCGATCTTCTCAATGCCGTGCATGACAGTGGTATGATCGCGGTCGCCCATCATTTTTCCGATTCCGGTCAGCGGGGCATCGAGCATTTCGCGGCACAGATACATTGCGATCTGGCGCGGGAATACGATTTTGCTGCTCCGCTTGCTGCCGACAATGTCGGACGGCGTAATATCGAAGTGATCTGCAACGGTGTCGATGATAAATTCCGGCGTGATGACCTTCTTCTCGTTCGGGGAGATGATGTCGCGCAGCACCTGCTCCGCAAGATCAATGTTGATTTCACGTTTTTCAAGGTTTGCGTATGCAATGATTTTGTTGAGAGCGCCTTCCAACTCACGGATGTTCGATTTAATATTGGAAGCGATGTATTCGATCACATCGTCGCTGACGGAATAGCCGTCTAATTCCTGTTTCTTTCGGAGAATGGCGATTCGCGTCTCATAATCCGGGCTCTGGATATCGGCAAGGAGTCCCCATTCGAAACGGGAACGGATGCGGTCTTCCAGGATATCCATGTCTTTCGGGGGACGATCCGAAGAAAGGATGATCTGTTTGTTGGCGCCGTGCAGCGTATTGAAGGTATGGAAAAACTCTTCCTGCGTGGATTCCTTTCCTATAATAAACTGCACATCATCGATGAGAAGTACGTCGATATTGCGGTATTTCTCACGGAATTTGGTCATTGCGGTGTTGTTGCTGTTTCGGATAGCCTCGATGACTTCATTGGTAAATTCTTCACTCGTTACGTAGAGAATCCGCGAAGACGGGTTCTTCTGAAGAATAAAATGTGCGATCGAGTGCATCAGATGGGTTTTGCCCAGTCCAACACCACCGTATAAAAACAGCGGATTGTAGATTTCTCCCGGGGATTCGGCCACGGCGAGAGAAGCTGCATGGGCAAATTTGTTATTGCTGCCGACCACGAAGGTATCAAAGGTATACTTTGGATTCAGGTTCGGCACATAGAGATTTTTCTGGACGGGAGCAGGCGCTTTTTCCTGTTTCACTTCTTCCGGAAGAATAAAGCGGATCTCATAGTTGACACCTGTGATTTCCGCGATTGCCACTTTAATAGGAAGAGTATATTTTTTGCTCACGTAATCGAGACCCATTTTTTCGGATGGAACCAGGATTGTGATCAGATTGTCCTCAACCGAATGGATCGTAAGTGGTTCAATCCATGTAGTAAAGGAGATCTCAGATAATTCGTGCTCGTCCCGCACTCTCTGCAGTATTTCTTTCCATTTATCTTGTACGATTTCCATGCTTTTTCTGTCGCTCCGCTTCTATAATCATTGCTTTTTGGGGATAACTTCTGTCTGGAAAACGAAATTTTCCCCGAATAGTCGCATTTTTACTTCTATATGATATAATAAAATGCCGTTTTATTCAACCCAAAAATGTGGATAATTATTTTTTTATCCACAGAATGTGTAAAAAATTTTCCTGTTGATGAAATGGAGGATAGTTTGTGGATAACAGGGAATCTTATGTTGATAAAATTGTGGATAGAGGGCTGGAAAAACCGAAATGTGTAAAGTCTGGAAAATTTATATACACATTATACATGGCGTAAATACTGGAAAAATTGGAAATGCCCACAGGTTGTACACAGCAAAACCGAAAGTTATCCACAAGGTTATCCACAGATTGTGGATAATGTTGATTACGGTTACAAGATATCGTGTGGAAAGCACAAAAATCGAACTGATATTTGTACGCGTGCGGCGGACAGTGTGGATAAGTTGTGGATAAACCGAAAATCAGCACACGGAAGGCACGGGCAGCGGCAGACCGGAAAACCGCGTCAGAGCGGCATTTTTCCCGAAAAAACTGCGAAAATTATTGATTTTAGGGTTGACGAAATGGGGGTTTATGAATATAATTGAAATGATGTTTTCTGTCATACATGTAGTGAAATACTGCCTTGCAGGCAGTTATTGATTAGAATTTAAAGGAGGTGCCTTATCTTATGAAAATGACATTTCAGCCGAAAAAAAGATCCAGAGCTAAAGTTCACGGATTCAGAGCAAGAATGAGCACAAAAGGTGGAAGAAAAGTTTTAGCTGCAAGAAGATTAAAAGGAAGAAAAAAATTATCAGCATAAAACCAAAGGCCGCATAAAATTTATGTGGTCTTTTCTTCTATCTAAAGCTATTCAATGAAAAGAAAATTTAGACAAATCATGAAGGAAAGAATGGATTCATGAAATATTCGGAAAGCCTGAAAAAAAACAGAGATTTTCAGCTGGTTTATAAGCAGGGAACATCGTTTGCAAACCGATTTCTGGTCATGTATGTGAAGAAAAATCAGCTGGGACGGAACCGGATTGGAATTTCAGTAAGTAAAAAGGTTGGAAACAGCGTTGTGCGCCACCATCTGGCGAGACTGATCCGGGAGAGTTATCGTCTGCATGAAGAGGAATTTCAGTGTGGAATGGATGTAGTTGTGATCGCAAGAGTTAATGCAAAAAACTGTACGTATTTCGAGATAGAGGGAGCACTTTTGCATCTGGGAAAACTGCATCATATATTAAAGGAAACAGAAAAATGAAGACGGTATTGATAAAAGGTATCCGGTTTTATCAGAAGTACCTGTCTCCTCTGAAGAGGGTGCACTGCCCTTATACGCCGACCTGCTCGCAGTACGGGCTGGAAGCGATTCAGAAATATGGTGCTTTCAAAGGAAGTCTGCTGGCATTATGGAGAATACTGAGATGTAACCCGTTTTCACACGGAGGTTACGACCCTGTGCCGTAGATAAATAAGGAGGAAAAGACGTTTTGGATATCGTACTGAGTAAATCAACGTGGCCGATTATCGGGTGGGTATGCCAGATCTTCGGCTGGCTGATCAATGGAATTTATTTTTGTCTGGAAAAAATTGGAATTCCGAATATCGGTATTGCGATTATTCTGTATACGATTATCATTTATCTCGTTCTGACGCCGCTTCAGATCAAGCAGCAGAAGATGTCGAAGATGATGAGCGTAATGCAGCCGGATCTGCAGAGAATTGAAAAGAAATATCAGAACAAAAAAGACCAGGCTTCTCAGATGAAAAAATCTGAAGAAACCATGGCAGTTTATCAGAAATACGGTGTCTCCCCGACAGGAAGCTGCAGTACACTGCTGATTCAGATGCCGATTCTGCTTGCACTGTACCAGGTTATCTATCATATTCCGGGATATATCGGAAGTGTCCGCAATGTATTCCAGGGACTGACAACACAGATGATGGGTGTATCAGGATATTCTGATATCCTGACACAGTTTATCACAGATAACCGTGTTACCATGTACAGTAAAGTAAGTGAAACATTAACCGAAAATAACCTTCTGGACATGTTTTATGTGCTGAAACCGTCCCAGTGGACGAAGCTGGCCGACATCAGCGAGTTCTCCGGTATTGCGGATACCATTACAAAAACCGCCGCGGAGTCCAAGCATATCAACATGTTCCTTGGATTTAATATCACACAGTCTCCGATGGATGTCATCCGCGAGGGTATGGCAAACGGATCTGCGCTTCTGATTGCAGGAGCAATTCTGGTGCCGATTCTGGCATGGTTTACCCAGTGGCTGAACTACAAGCTGATGCCGCAGGCACCATCTTCCAACAACGGAAATAAGACAGCAAACTCCATGGAAAATTCCATGAAGACCATGAACACGGTAATGCCTGTTTTCTCCGCATTTATGTGTTTATCATTCTCCATCGGTATTGGTATTTACTGGATCGCCGGTGCGCTCGTTCGAAGTGTACAGCAGGTTATCATCAACCGCCATATGTCCTCGATCGACATGGATGAGGTGATCCGCAAAAACCAGGAAAAAGCTGCAAAGAAGAGAGAAAAAGCCGGCCTTCCGCCGCAGAAAATCACACAGGCTGCAACGCAGAGTGTGCGTAATATTCAGGTACAGGAGAACGAAGAGCCGTCTGCTGAGGAAAAAGAGGCAGCAAGAAAGGCTTCGACTGAGTATTACAACAGCAATCAGGAATACCGCGCCGGAAGCATCGCTGCGAAAGCAAACATGGTAAAACAGTTTGATGAAAAGAACAGCAAAAAGAAAAAATAGGGGGTAAATCTTTATGGAGTTTATCGAAGTATCCGCAAAAACCGTGGACGACGCCATTACAAAAGCCTGCATCGAGCTTCAGGCTGCCAGCGATAAACTGGAGATCCAGGTCATCAGCGAAGGCAGTTCCGGATTCTTTGGAATCGGAAGTAAACCGGCTGTGATCCGTGCCGCTGTAAAAGCCGCACCGGAAAAAGAACCGGAAGCACCCCAGAAACCAGAGAAAAAAGAGGCAGCTCCTGCACCGGTAAAAGAAGCGCCGAAAAAAGAAGCTGTAAAGAAAGAAACGGAAAGAAAATCTGCTCCGCGTCAGGCAGAAACTGCAAGACGCTCCGAGCCAAGAGAAGAGCGTGAAGTAGTTCAGAGAACAGACGAGGAAATCGCCCAGATCAAGGCAACGGCACTTGAGTTCTTAAGCGGCGTGTTCAAAGCCATGGAGCTCCCGGTTGAGATCCAGATGGAGTACAATGCCGAGAATGGTTCTCTTGAAGTTGATTTTGCCGGTGAGGATATGGGCATCCTGATCGGAAAAAGAGGACAGACGCTGGATTCCCTTCAGTATCTGACCAGCCTTGTAGTCAATAAAGAGCAGAAGGATTACGTTCGTGTCAAACTTGATACGGAAAATTACCGCAAGCGCAGAAAAGAAACACTGGAAAACCTGGCAAGAAACATCGCTTACAAAGTGAAAAAGACCAGAAGACCGGTTTCTTTGGAGCCGATGAATCCTTATGAGAGAAGAATCATCCACTCTGCATTGCAGGGAAATAAATTTGTGGAGACCTACAGCGAGGGCAGCGAGCCATATCGTCACGTTGTTGTAGCGCCGAAACGATAAGAAAGCGTAAAAAATATGCAAAAAGACGGTACCTGTGTAAAATACGGGGTACCGTCTTTTCTGGTTTTCTGCTAAAATGGAACTATTCAGAGCCATGCGAAAGGAAAGAAAAAATGTGGATCTGAATATTGGGATCCCCAAAAAGAGAGGTTTTAGAAAGGACTGGAAACAATGGCAGGATTTCATTTGGATGATACAATTGCCGCAGTGTCCACAGCGATGGCGCCGGCGGGAATTGGTATTGTAAGAATCAGCGGAAACGATGCGTTCGAAGTGGCAGATCGCGTATTCCGTGCAAAAAAAGAAGGAAAACAGCTTTCTACGGTCAAATCGCACACCATTCATTATGGCTGGATTACCGAAGGAGAGGAAGTGATTGATGAGGTTCTTGTCATGGTAATGAAAGGACCGAAAACATATACAGGTGAGAATACCGTCGAAATCGACTGTCACGGCGGTGTGCTGGCGGTAAAAAAGGTGCTTGAGGCAGTCTTACATGCGGGCGCGCGGGCGGCAGATCCGGGCGAGTTTACGAAACGGGCGTTTCTGAACGGAAGAATGGATCTGACGCAGGCCGAAGCGGTCATGGATGTCATTTCGGCGAAAAGTGCCTATGCCTTAAAAAGCTCCGAGAGCCAGCTTCGCGGAACGGTGAAAAAGGCGATCCGGGCAATCCGCAAGAAGCTGATTTACGAGATCGCATTTATTGAGTCGGCGCTCGATGACCCGGAGCACATCAGCCTGGACGGGTATCCAAAGCGGCTGGCCCAGGTTGTTGCGGAGCAGAAAAAGCAGGTGGAAAAGCTGCTTGCATCTGCGGATGAGGGCAAGATGATCCAGGAGGGCATCAAGACGGTGATCCTTGGAAAACCGAATGCCGGAAAATCATCGCTTTTAAATCTGCTGGCAGGCGAGGAAAAAGCGATTGTGACGGATATCGCCGGAACGACACGCGACGTGCTCGAGGAAAATCTGGTCTTAAAGGGCATTTCCCTTCGGATTCTGGATACAGCGGGGATCCGAAAAACGGCGGATACGGTCGAGAAAATCGGTGTGGATCGTGCTTTGGAGCATGCAAAGGACGCAGATCTGATTCTCTATGTGGTGGATGCATCCGTGCCGCTCGATGAGAATGATGCAAAAATCATGGAAATCCTGAAAGGGCGCAAGGCGATTGTGCTGCTGAATAAGTCGGATCTGACTGCGGTGATCGAAAAAGAGGAGATGGAGCAAAAGACAGGCGCTCCGGTCATCAGCATTTCCGCGCGGGAAGAGACGGGTATGGAAGAGCTGGAGGAACAGATGAAAAAGATGTTTTTCCAGGGCGAAATTTCGTTCAACGATGAGGTTTACATCACGAATGCGCGCCACAAGCAGGCGCTTCTTGCAGCAAAAAAGAGTCTGGAACTGACGGCAGAAAGCATCGAAATGGGTATGCCGGAGGATTTCTTTTCCATTGATCTTATGAATGCGTATGAGGAGCTGGGTTCGATCATCGGTGAAGCGGTGGGAGAGGACCTTGTGAATGAGATTTTCAGCAAGTTCTGTACAGGTAAATAAAGGCAGCAAATGCAGATTACGAAGATCTGCCGGAATAGAGTTACAAGGAACGACAGCCGGATTTTGACAGAGTAGAAAAAGCTTAAGGCAAAATTCAAAGCTGTAGATAGAGAAAGAGGATAAAAGAAAAATGGCAGTTTTAGAAGAAACAATTGATATTGCCGTCATCGGCGCAGGCCATGCGGGATGCGAGGCAGCGCTTGCGGCAGCGCGGATGGGGCTGGAAACGGTTGTATTTACGGTAAGTGTCGACAGCATCGCCATGATGCCGTGCAACCCGAATATCGGAGGCACGTCGAAGGGACACCTCGTAAAAGAAATCGATGCGCTCGGCGGCGAGATGGGTAAAAATATTGACAAAACGTTTATTCAGTCGAAAATGCTGAATCAATCGAAGGGACCGGCGGTGCATTCGCTGCGTGCGCAGGCGGATAAGCGGGCGTACAGCCAGTCGATGCGCGAGGTTCTTGAAAATACCGATCATCTGACGATCCGCCAGATGGAGATTGCGGAGCTGATCGTGGAAGACGGTGTTCTGACGGGTGTAAAGGCCGTTTCCGGCGCGGTTTACCACTGTAAGGCTGCCGTCCTCTGTACCGGCGTTTATCTGAATGCACGGTGCATTTACGGCGATGTGAGCACGTATACCGGCCCGAACGGCCTGCAGGCGGCGACGCATCTGACGGATTCCCTGAAAGCGAACGGCGTGGAGATGGTGCGTTTTAAAACAGGAACACCGGCGCGTATTGACAAGCGGAGCATTGACTTTTCGAAAATGGAAGAGCAGTTTGGCGATGAGCGCGTTGTGCCGTTCTCATTCTCGACCGATCCGGAGAGCGTACAGATCGATCAGGAATCCTGCTGGCTGACGTATACGAATGAAGAAACGCACAAAATTATCCGCGAAAACCTCGACCGGTCGCCGCTGTATTCCGGCATGATCGAGGGAACAGGCCCGCGGTACTGTCCATCCATTGAAGATAAAGTTGTAAAATTTGCCGATAAAAACCGCCATCAGGTGTTCCTGGAGCCGGAGGGACGATACACGAACGAGATGTACGTCGGCGGCATGTCAAGCTCGCTGCCGGAGGATGTGCAGATTGCGATGTATCACACCGTGCCGGGCCTGGAACACGCGAAAATCGTGCGGAATGCGTATGCGATCGAGTACGACTGCATCAACCCGAGACAGCTTCTGCCGTCCCTCGAGTTCAAGGCGATCAAAAATCTGTTTTCCGGCGGCCAGTTTAACGGTAGTTCGGGATATGAAGAGGCTGCGGCACAGGGTCTGATCGCAGGTATCAACGCAGCGCTTTGCGTACAGGGAAAAGAGAAATTGGTGCTCGACCGTTCGGAGTCGTATATCGGCGTTCTGATCGACGACCTTGTGACGAAAGAGAACCATGAGCCGTACCGTATGATGACGAGCCGCGCGGAATACCGTCTGCTGCTCCGTCAGGACAACGCGGATCTGCGTCTGCGCAAATACGGCTACCGCGTGGGTCTGATCAGCGAGGAGCAGTATGAGGCACTGAAAGTAAAAGAACAGCGGATTCAGGAAGAGATTGAGCGCGTGGAGAATACGTATGTGGGAACGAGCTCGAACATCAATGAGCTTCTGGAAGAGTATGGATCAACGCTGCTTTCCGGCGGAAGTTCGCTCGCAGAGCTGATCCGCCGACCGGAGCTGAATTATAAGATGCTGGCGGAAGTAGATCCGAAAAGACCCAAGCTGCCGGAGGATGTGCAGGAGCAGGTCAACATCAACATCAAGTACGACGGCTACATTAAGCGCCAGATGAAGCAGGTGGAGCAGTTTAAAAAGATGGAAGAGAAGAAGATCCCGGAGAACATCAATTACGACGAGATCCAGAGCCTGCGCATCGAGGCGAAACAGAAGCTGAACCTGTACCGCCCGATCAACATCGGCCAGGCGTCCCGTATTTCAGGCGTTTCCCCGGCGGATATTTCGGTTCTGCTGGTGTATCTGGGACATAAATAAATGGCAGATATGCATGCCTGAATTACGTTCTTATGCAGCGAAACAGCAAGTGCTTTCGCGCTGCGTGGATCGTAACAAAAAGTGCAGCGGGCACTTGGAAGAATAGAGAAGAACGGAGAACAACATGAAAGAATACAATCTTGAAGGATTTGAGCGCGGCCTTTTTGAGCTTGGAATCACACTTTCCGAGGAGCAGAAGACGCAGTTTCTGCAGTATTACGAGCTGCTGGTGGAGTGGAATTCGTTTATGAATCTGACGGCGATTACGGAGTTCGATCAGGTGATTACGAAGCATTTTCTCGACAGTCTGTCGCTGGTGAAGGTCTGTGATGTGGCACAGGCGGGACGCATTCTCGACGTGGGAACGGGAGCCGGTTTTCCGGGAATCCCGCTGAAAATCGCGTTTCCGGAGGTGGAAGTTGTACTGCTGGATTCACTGAATAAGAGAGTGAAATTCCTGAATGAGGTGATCGGACAGCTTGGCCTTTCGAAAATCACGGCGGTTCACGGAAGAGCCGAGGATTTCGCACGCCAGAAGGATTACCGGGAGCAGTTTGATCTCGTGGTATCACGCGCGGTGGCGAATTTAAGCTCGCTTTCGGAGTACTGTCTGCCGTATGTGAAGGTGGGCGGACGGTTTGTTTCGTATAAATCGGGCAAATTGAATGAGGAGCTTGCCGCAGCTCAAAAAGCGATTCATGTGCTCGGCGGCGAAGCAAAAGAGCCGGTCTATTTCCAGCTTACGGGAACCGAGGATGAGCGATCGTTTGTCTGCATCAAGAAGGGGAAGGCAACGCCGAAGAAGTATCCGAGAAAAGCGGGAACACCGGCGAAGGAGCCGATTCAGTAAAGAATAGATTTTTTGAGAAAGCTAAAAAAGAAACAAAAGTGTAAAAGGTGAAATCAGAAGAGATTGTTATGCCGAGTAAGTTGGCATAATAACCTCTTCTGATTTTTTATGTATATATACGATTAAATGTCTGGAAAATTACACTTTTGAGCAAAAAAACAATTCTCCTATTTGCAGTATTTTGCGCTGAATATTTTGTGAAAATATGATAATTGTTAAAAAAATTATATCAGTGTATGATGAGATAAATAGATCAATTGTGAAACGTAAAAGAAAATATGATAGGGGGGAATGGCATGAGGAAAATATTAAAAATATTTGTTTGCTTCATTGGAATTATGATATCAGCATCTACTGTATCGGCATCTAAACTTGAAATACTATCGGAATCTGAAGATTATGAAAAAATAGTTGAGCTGGCTGATGAAATTGTGTCTGTTACAAATGGAGGACCTGTTGAGGATCCGTTTGAGGAGGGAATCCGTGTATCGGATATTGATTTTGATAATGCATTAAAAGAGTATATTGATACGCCACTTTTGACCTCAGAACTTCTTTCTGTGTCCGAAGTAGAAAGCGCGTTAGAACAAAGCGATTATATTTGGATTATCCCGATTAGAGCATATGGACATTTGTATGAAGCATGTGCGGTAAGGGCAAATGGGGAAGATGGACAACCGATTGATCAATGGCACATAAGTGGAGCCAGAGGATATGAATTAGACGATACGCCGACCTATATAGAACAATTAAATATTTCACTTGCTGCAAATTCAGATATTGTATGGGACAATTATAAATTTCGACTTGTTGGAGGAGTAGATCCGATTCGTTTTCCGGTCTGGATTGCATTAAATGAAACGCAAGTGGAGTATCTGATACCGGGACGTGAAGATGCTGCAGCGTGTCTTACAGACAGTTCGGAAATAGCGGAAGATAGACTTGATGGTGAAGAAGAATTCCATGCATATAGTTATGCTGCGGTTGTTGCCGCAGTTGCTGATTCGTCTTATATCGAAACTGACGATGCACAAGGAGGAACCAATATTGTCCTTGATGTTGCAAATCAGCCGGTGAAACATCAAAATAAGATGTTGGTAATTATTTTAGGAATTGGGATTCTGGCAGTTGGTATTATAGCTGGTTTGGCAATTAAAAGGAAACAAAGAAAGTGAAAGGGAAGCCCGGATGAAACATATCTAAAAACGAAAAGCTTGTAACGAAGAAACAGGTGCTATCTGAGAAAAAGAGACAGCACCTGTTTTTTATAGAAATTCCGGAAAATAATGCCAAAAATTCAGCACGGCAGAACGTGAATTACTGCGTTACAAATTTTTTATACACAGCAGCCCGGAATCAGAAATCCGATGTAGCTGATGAGGAACAGTACCAGCCAGATCGTTCCAGGCAGGAGTGTCAGATGGCAGGAGGCGCGCTTCCACTCGGCGGGAAGTTTCGCGGTGAGAGAAGAGTAGCCGTCGTCGATCCAGATCATCAGAGGGACGAGCGCCGGCATCAGGTAACGGCCCTGCGATTGGTAGTCGCTGAAATACGTGTTGTACATGTCCATGAACAGCGTGACCAGGCAGGCGAGGAACAGCATCACAAAGAGGAGAAGCTGCGGCTTTTTGTGGAACCAGTGCGGAACCATGCCGAGGAACAAAAACACTAGGAATCCGAATGCCATCAGGGCGCCGTACAGCAGATAAAGCACCATCGGGAGATGGACGGTCATGTAGGAGAACGAGCCGATGAAGCTGCTGACGGTCGAGAACAGCCAGTTGGAGGTGCGGCCCTCCGGGGTCTGTAAATACGTCTGCTGGAAGTTCCAGCCTTCGGATGCCGGGGTCTGACGATTCTCTGGTTTGTATTCATCGGCTGCGTACAGCGCTGCGGATTCATTCGAGGTGCGCATGCCGAGCAGATCGCCGTCGTGGATGACGGCATTGCGGATGAAGAACCAGCCGCCGATCAGGAAGGCGATAGCGAAAACAGCCAGCGCTTTGACAAAAATTTCTTTTGCCGGTTTCCGGAAATGAATCATCAGCGCGAAGAACAGCAGAATGCTGCACAGCAGGTACGCGTAGGCGTTATAGTACGACAGCGCGCAGAGTCCGCAGCCTGCTCCCAGGCCGATACAGTCTTTTTTGCAGAATGCGCTTTTCATGCCGCGAATCCAGAAATAGATGATCAGTGCGACCGTGAAAACGGCGAACGAGTCGTTGTTCACATAGCAGGAGAGGAACACAAACTGCGGCAGAAAACCGACGAAAATACCGCCGAGCAGTGCGGATTCGCGCCGTTCAAAGAGCTCTTCGCCGATCAGAAACACAACGATCAGTGTGCCGGTGCCGGAAAGGACGCTGGTGAGGCGAGCGGCAGTTAAAAGAGCCGCTGCACTTTTCGTAAACAGCGATGTAATGGCCATAAACACGGAGCTGATGATCGCGGTCAGATACGGATACAGCGCATAGGAGAATCCCCACAGCGGATGGCGCACCGATTCTTCCATGCCGTTCGGCAGTGTGTGGTGTGAGACGATGTATTCCGGAATCAGCATCCGCATCGCCTCATCGGGGGCGTGTTCGGTTTTCAGGAAAATCGAGGTGCCAAAAGAGATGCAGAAAAAGCTGAAAATCAGCATATACTTGGCCCAGTAGTAGTCTTTTTTATTCATAGAGTCTCCTAAAATCTCCAGTCCCGGACGGGAAAAGTCCGGCGTAATGTTTCGCGGCGGAACAAAAATGGAAAAGCGTCCGTCCGCGGATACGTTATAGTATACATGATTCTTATGGTAAAAGAAATTGATTTTTCGTCGAAAAACAAACAAACTGCTCCATGGCTTCACCGTTTTTTCACAAATTTTCCAGCAAATTATCACATTTTCAGAATAAGATAAAGTGTCTTTAGAAAATGAGAGCATCTCCGGCTCTTTCACCCCCAAGGGCGGGCTGGGACTGCTTTAAGAAACAAGGAGGAAGGAACATTGATAGAGGTTAAAAACCTGGTGAAACGCTATGGCGACCACGTAGCTGTCAACAACCTGAGTTTTACCGTAGAAGAAGGCCAGATCTATGGTTTCCTTGGCCCAAACGGTGCCGGAAAATCAACGACCATGAACATCATCACCGGTTATCTGGCATCTACGGAGGGCGAGGTGCTGATCAACGGGCACAACATCCTGGAGGAGCCGGAGGAGGCAAAAAAATGCATCGGCTATCTGCCGGAGCTGCCGCCGGTCTACACGGACATGACCGTTCTGGAATATCTGAAATTCGTGGCGGAATTAAAGAAAATTCCAAAGGATCAGAGAAAGAAACAGATTCTTGAGGTCATGAATCTGGTGAAGATCACCGATATGCAGAACCGTCTGATCAAGAATCTGTCGAAAGGATACCGACAGAGGGTCGGACTGGCACAGGCAGTGCTCGGTTATCCGCCGATCATCATCCTCGATGAGCCGACGGTAGGCCTGGATCCCAAGCAGATCATTGAGATCCGCGACCTGATCAAATCACTGGGTAAAAAACATACCGTTATCTTAAGTTCCCACATCCTCTCCGAGGTCAGCGCCGTCTGCGATTACGTCATGATTATCGCAAAGGGACAGCTTGTTGCGAGCGACACCCCGGAAAACTTAAGTAAACTGATGCTTGGATCGAACACGGTTACATGTACCGTTCACGGAACGAGAAAGCAGCTGGTTCCGGCGCTTAGTGCGCTCGATGCAAAAGAGATCCAATATGAAAATACGCCGAATGAGGAGCAGATTAAGGTAAAAATTACCACTGAAAAGGATAGGGATATCCGCGAGGAGCTGTTCTATGCACTGGCAAAGGCCAACTGTCCGATCCTCGAGCTGACTTCCTCCTCGATGTCTCTGGAAGATGTCTTCCTGGAGCTGACCGATGATTCCGGAATGGCTGCAAGAAAGCTGAAAAAAGCAGAGAAAGAACAGCTGAAGCAAAAAGAACGTGAAAAAGAATGTGAACCAGAAGCAGACAAAACGGCTGTCGGGGAAACGTCTGAAGAAAAAAGCACAGATGCAGCGGAATCAGCCGCTGAAACAAAACAGGAGGAGGGAGACGCACAATGACGGCGATTTATAAAAAAGAGTTAAAAAGCTATCTGACAAGCATGATCGGATATCTGTTTATGGCGTTTACTCTGGCGCTGTTCGGCCTGTATTTTACGGCCATCAACCTGCAGCAGGGTTACCCGGAGATCGGATACGCGCTGCAGAATTCCGCATTTATTCTGCTGATCGCAGTACCGGTTCTGACAATGCGTGTCCTGTCGGAGGAGCAGAAAAATAAGACGGATCAGCTGCTCCTTACCGCACCGGTAAAAATTTCCGATATTATCCTTGGAAAATATCTGGCACTTCTCACCATTTATGTGATTCCAGTGCTGATTATGTGCCTGTATCCGCTGCTTCTTGGAACCCACGGAACAGTTTCCTACGCTGTATCCTACACTTCGATCCTTGGCTATTTCCTGCTGGGAGCAGCCTATATTTCGGTCGGTGTGTTCGTTTCCTCCATCACCGAGAGCCAGGTCATCGCAGCCGTTGTCGGCTTTGTGATCCTGTTCCTGTGCTACGTGGAGAGCGGTATCGCAAACTTCTTCCCGGAAGGAGCCGGAAGCTCTTTCTTTGCTTTCTTTATCATCATTGCACTGGTATGCCTCTGGATCGGCAGTATGATTAAAAACCCGATCATTACAGGTGTGATTGCCGTGATCGGCGAAGGCGCGCTGACGGCAGTTTACTTTACAAAATCCACCCTTCTCGAGGGCAAAATCCAGGATCTGCTCGGTGTATTCAACATGGCAGGCCATATGGATAACTTTGTGAACGGTATTCTGGACATTGGCGGTGTTGTTTACTACCTGTCCGTCATTGCAATCTGCACTTTCCTTGCAATGCAGTCCCTGCAGAAGAAACGCTGGAATTAGGAGGTGGAGACGATGAGCAGCGAAAAGAAAGAAAAGAAACAGCATAAAATGAATTTCAACATCAAAGAAAAGCTGAAAAAGACGTTCTCCAAAGAACATCTGAAGGAAGTGTTTACCGGCGAGGAACAGAAAAAGCACCTGAAACAGGGCTCTTATTCTTCAATGATGACGGTGATTGTTCTGGCTGTGATTGTAGTTATTAACCTGATTGTGGCGCAGATTCCGACCAGCAAAACACAGATTGACCTGAGTACGCAGAAAATGTACTCCATTACAGATGAGACGAAAACGGCATTAAAGGATCTCGATCAAGACGTTACCATGTATTATATTGTGCAGAAGGGCAGTGAGGATGACACCATCGAGAAGCTGCTGGAGCACTACGATGAGCTTTCTGACCATATCAAAGTAGAGACAAAAGACCCGGATCTGTATCCGAAATTTACGAGTCAGTATACCGATCAGACGGTAGCTGCAAACAGTGTAATTGTCGTATGCGGCGATAAGAGCAAGGTGGTCAGCAACAGTGATATGTGGGAGACTTCCACAAACTATCAGACCTATCAGACACAGACGACCGGCTTTGACGGCGAGGGTCAGATTACCAGCGCCATCACGTATGTGACGAGTGAAAACAACCCGAAGGTTTACTGGGTAACCGGCCACGGCGAGGCTTCCGAGAGTGATCTCTCTACAAACTTTAGTGATGCCATTAACAAAAACAATGTGGAAATCAGTGATCTTGCCCTGATGACAGACGATATCCCGGAGGATGCCGAGGAGCTTGTAATCATGTCCCCGACCACCGATTTTTCAGAGGATGAGGCAAATAAAGTCATTACCTACCTGGAAAACGGCGGAAAACTTCTGATGTTCACCAGCTATACCGGAACGGATATGCCAAATCTGGATTCCATTCTGGAAAATTACGGCGTGAAACGCTCCAGAGGAATTGTTGTGGAGACCGATTCCCAGCATTATTATCCGCAGATGCCGTATTATCTGCTGCCGAACATTCAGAGTGATGACATTACAACCGAAGTAAAGAGTAATTACATTCTGATGCCGGTTGCACAGGCAATTCAGAAGCTCGATTCTTATCGTGATACCATTACGATCAAGAGCCTTCTGACGACCACCGAGGACGCTTATATTGAAAATGATCCGGAGAACAGCACCTGGTCGAAGAGCGCGGACAGTGAGACGGGCGCATTTGACCTTGGCGTTTCCATCACAGAGACCGTAGATGATAAAGAGACACAGATCATTTATTTCTCGAGTGCATCGATGCTGAGCAGCCAGATTGACCAGGCAATCAGCGGTGCGAACTCAAAGCTGGCAGCGACTGCACTGACCTCCATGTGTGATGTGGAGCAGACCGTTGTTATTCCAAGCAAGAGCACAAGCTATACAAACCTGGTATTTACACAGGGAGCAGTTAACACCTGGTCTATTATTACCATTGCGGGAATTCCGCTGGTACTTGTTGTGATTGGCGTGATGATCTGGATGAAGAGGAGAAAACAGTGATGAAGAAAAAAGGAAAGATGGCGGCCTGCCTGATCCTTTTGGTACTGCTTCTTGCCGTACTGGTGGTGCTGACGAAGAAAAACAGCACCGCCGATGCGGACAGCAGCAGTTCGGATTCTGGTGCAGACGCCGAAAAAGTGGTTGATTTTTCAAAAGATGATGTAACAGCGCTTTCGTTCCAGATCGATGGAGAGACGGTGTCTTTTACGAAAACAGCAGGAGACGATGATACCGATATCTGGACATACGACCAGGAGGATGGATTCCCACTGGATGAGGGCAAGATAACGAGCGTTTTAAGCTCTCTTAGCAGCATGACAGCAGAAAGAGTCATTGAAGGCGATGAAATCGATTCTATGGCCGATTTCGGGCTCGAGACGCCGTCTCAGGAGGTTGTAGTGACTGCGGGAGACGAGAAAACGACGATTCATGTCGGAGATAAGAACAGCTCGAGCAGATACTATATTTATCTGAACGATGATACGAGTAAGGTTTATCTGGTAAGCACATCGCTTGGAACGATGTTCCCGTCCGATATGATGGAGTGGGCGACAACGGAATCCATGCCATCTGTGACGGCGGAAAACATTACAAAGCTGCAGGTGGAGGGTGAGAACGGATATACGCTGACAAAAGAAGTAAGCGCTGCTGATTCGGCACTTCAGACGGATGAATGGCAGGTTGTGGACGCAGATGGAGCGGCACATGGCGGTGATGCGGATTCGATCGGCACCATGACAAGTGCAGTGGCATCTCTTAGCTTTGGAGATCTTGTTACGTACAACGCATCGGATCTTTCCCAGTACGGACTGGATCAGCCAAAGACGACGATCCGCGTGCATTACACGGAAGAGCAGGAGGTTGAGGCTGACGATACAACAACGGCAGATACTTCTTCGGATTCCACAACAGATTCTGCATCAAGCGACAGCACTGCAACGAGCTCTTCTTCCGAAACGACAACCGTTACGGTGGAGAAAGATCTGGTATTGTATGTCGGCAATGCAAATGAGGACGGCGGTTCTTATTACGTGAAGCTGGACGGCTCGAATGAAGTTCATCTGATGACGGCTTCGAATGTTGAAACCTTCACCGGAAAGAAGGCATCTGATTTCTGGAACATGTATATCGGCATGGAAAATGTATCGGATCTGACGAGCCTTGATATTACGTATAACGGCGAGACGAAGACGTATGTACGCCATGTGGAAGAGAAAAAGGATGACGACAGCGATTCCACAACACAGGAAATCAGTTACATCTGCGGCGATGAAACGATTGATAAATCAACGTTTACCACGTTCTATTCTTCGCTCATTGGCCTGAAGGCGCAGACGAAGGATGAAAGCCTCGTGCAGGCCAAGGATGCCGAGTTTACCGCAGTCTTCCATATGACAGACGGCGACCTGACATTTGCTTACAGCCCGTATGATTCGAGCTTCTATTACACGGTAGATGAGGACGGAGTGCCGTCTCTTGTGAATAAAAATAACGTGAAGACCATGCTGGAAAATTACGGGAAACTGCTTGCGGCAAAGACGGAGGATGACAGTTCTTCAGACAGCACGTCAGAATCAGCGGAATAAAGAGTCATTAAAATCTGGTTAAAATTGAAAACGGAGGATTTACTGAGAGTGAAAAAATCAGTAAATCCTCCGTTTTTTTTGTCTCATTTTTTCGCTCGAGGCCGGGAGCAGAAGGGGGTATTACTGTACCGGTGCGAAGAAGATCTGGATCTGGTCTAAGAGGGCCTGTGGGGCCTCCATCTGCGGCATGTGCTTTGTTTTTGGCAGAATCTGGGTTTCGATGGAAGTGTTGAGTGCCGTGTACAGCGCAAAGGTTTCTGCGATGCCTGGTTCCTCCTCACCGCCGATGAGGAACATGCTGTTGTCAATGTGCTTTAAGGCGTGGCCGATGTTGAGGTTCACGTAATTGCCCGCAAGGCTTGCAAAAAGGTACTTTCCGGCGCTGTTCTGGAGGTGGGCTGACTCATAGAATGCGTCTACGTCCTCTGGTGAGCGGTGGAACGGGTTGTGGTAGTAGCTCTCGGTGAATAAAAGCTCGATGTTGGAGCGGCCGGTGAGCGTGTGGTACAGCAGCGTTCCGACGAGCGGGAGCTCGATCATACGTTTCAGGAAGCGGCTGCGTTTATCCGGAATTTTGTTGAGCTTGGCAAGGTCGGTCGGGTTGATCATCATGATTCGGCCGAAGCATTTCGGGGCTGTATTGCAGGCGGTTACGACGAAAGAACCGGATAAACCGGATGCAATTACGTCGGTTGGACATCCGATGACCTGCTTGATGAAGGTGACGATGAGCTGTACGTATAAAAAGTTTGTGTACGTGATCGCCGGCTTGTCGGAACGGCCGCAGCCGAGAAGATCGAGTGTGTAGACGGTGTGATCCTTTGCGAGAGTATCCTCAATATACTGCCATTCGCGGCCGCTGGAGGCACAATGTAAGTCATGAAGTAAGAGCATCGGGGTTCCGGTGCCTTTTTTTGTGTAAAAAATATCGCCGAACTGCCAGGAAAAGATCTCTTTTTCAGCCGAGGCGAGCAGGTTTTTCCGTACGGCGGCGGTATCGAGCGTTTTATTCAGAAAGTAAATCGCTGCGCCGGACATCGTGGTGAGGACACTCAAGGTGACCAGTTTTTTGCTGTGTTTCATATGATAAAACTCCTTTCAGGGGTCTCCCGGAGGGGAGGAATCGGTTCGAAACGTTGTGTTGAGCTTATTATAAGCGAAAAAAGGGAAAGATACAATGCAAAAATTAAGGGAAAAATGAGAAAAAGAGACGAAAATAAGACGCAATTTGACGAAAAGCGTAGACAATTCAAGGAGAACTACGTTATGTCAACTACTGGCGAATGGCATATTTAAATGGTTTACATAACTGCAAAAAACAGAGAAAAAATGATGCAATAATACACATAAAAGCATGAAAACGGCACTATGGGATAAAATCCTTCCAGATTGGTAAAAATCCATGAAAAAATGGTCCCAAAATGCGTTTAGTAAATGGTTTGGAAAATCCGAAAAAACGAATGTAAAAGTTCAATTCATACGAAAATATAAAAATATAATTAAATAATTTAATAAAAGAGAGAAAACAGAGACGAAAAACTACGTGAAACACGCGAAAATACAGGAAAAATGTAGAAAAGACGGAGAAAATCAAAGATAGAATAGAAAATACGATTATTTTAAAAATAAGAGAAGTGAAAAATGAGAGTGATTTTCGGAAAGCCGGGAAGCAAATCGCTTCTCGCGGATTGCCGAAGACCGAAAATCGTAAAAAACGATGTTTCACGTGAAACATTTTGAGAGACGTGAAACGTGAAAAATGAGACGGGGAAAGTGACATAAGTAGAAACGAAAAAATGAAGGATGATCTAAAAAAATGGCAAAAAGAGGGTGTAAAACGATGGAAGAGGCGGAAAAAGCAAAAAAGATAAAAATGAGTTGAGAAAAGGCAAAAAACGACTGAAAAGGGGAAAATGTAGTATAGACATGGGCGAAAAGAATAAAAACGGGAGGGAGAGGCAGTGAAAGGCAAGAAAATGGTGTGAAATGGCGATGAGGGATAAAAAACGGAGAGAAGGAATAAAAAATGTTGATAAAAGAGAAAAAGTGAGATTGTTTACAAAAAAAGAGAAAGGTAAGCCAGAAAGATGGAAAAGAGGATAAAAGACGTGGCAGCGAGAGGAAAATATTAAAATCATAAAAACAGAAAAATTATAGTGAAATCAAATAAATCGATAAAAAACAGAAAATGTGCAGCCTGGCCTGTAAAATAAAAAAATCAAAGAAAAACCGCCCGAAAAGAGAAAAAAATTGAGAAAAAATGAAAAAGAGGATGTCTCACGGATTATGCCTCTTACTGATGAAAATAAAGAGAAAAATGCTGAAAATTTGAAAAAAGCGAGGAAGAACGATGAAAAAACAGAGCCCTGGTGAATAAAAATACATTTTATATACAAAAGAGACATTTACGATCACCGAACAACCATAAACAGTTTTGATTCCTGATCTATGTATCAATAATATCCTGATAAGTTGATTTTTTCTTTCTAATCACATGAGATTTCCTTGAAAAAGAGCATCACACGATTAAAATAACGTTTCCAGTATATTTATACCTCAAAAACGTCAAAAATTAAAATGTTTCACGTGAAACATTTTATAAAAACTGTGTGAAACAGAAAAAAATGTTCTGACATTGCAGAATTACTTGGAAACCATCAAAAAAATGCAAAATCATCGCTGAAAAAATTCCAAAAAGCCTTTAAACAGCGTAAAAACCGAGAAAAATTATTGTAAAACAGTGCTTTTCAAAATGTTTCACGTGAAACATCGCCAAAAATCTCCAATTTTCTTATGTTTCACACCGTCTAATCATGCAAAAATGCAGAAAATGTTTCACGTGAAACATTTCCAGTAGTAAAATCCGGCGTAGTATGATAAAATATCTTTGTCCCAAATTGGGGCAATTTTGAGATAGAATCTGAAGAATTCCTCAGATAGACTGGCATAGAAAAGGAGATTTTTCCTATCTATATGCCAAAACACCTGCCGCATGAATCATTTTTTTGAAAGAAGTGCCGGCAGGTCATTTCCTGTAAAAAGGAAAAACTGCAAATGGAAAACAAAAAGATGAAAGGAGGCAATACATATTTTGGGAAGAACAATTGCAATTGCAAACCAGAAAGGCGGCGTAGGTAAATCTACCACCGCAATTAACCTTTCTTCCTGTTTAGGAGAAATGGGACAAAAAGTTCTGACCATTGATATGGACCCGCAGGGAAATACCACCAGCGGAATGGGAGTAGAGAAAAATGAAGTGGAAAATACCATCTATGAGCTGCTTCTTGGAGAGTCAAAACTGGAGGACTGCATCATTCCTCTGAATTTTGACAATCTTTCCCTTATCCCTTCCAATGTCAATCTGGCCGGAGCGGAGATCGAGCTGATCGGGGTGGAAGACAAAGAATTCATCCTGAAAAACGCAATTGATCAGGTCCGCGATCAGTACGACTTCATTATTATTGACTGTCCGCCATCCTTAAATATGCTGACAATCAACGCGATGACCACCGCGGACACCGTTCTGGTGCCGATTCAGTGTGAATATTACGCACTGGAGGGCTTATCCCAGCTTATGCACACGATTAAGCTGGTGCAGGAGCGTCTGAATCCGGAACTGGAGATGGAAGGCGTTGTCTTTACCATGTACGATGCGAGAACGAATCTTTCTCTGCAGGTAGTAGAAAACGTAAAAGACAGCCTGGATCAGAATATCTACAAAACCATTATTCCGAGAAATGTCCGCCTTGCGGAGGCACCGAGCTACGGTATGCCGATCAACTATTACGACAAGCGGTCCACCGGTGCAGAGAGCTACCGTCTCCTGGCAGACGAAGTGATTCACAGGGGGGATGAAGAGTAATGGCAGCGAGAAGAGGAGGATTAGGCAAGGGCCTGGATTCCCTGATTTCACCGGGACATTCGGCCAAAGCAGAAGCAAAAGAGAAACCGGTAAAACCGGAGGTCAAAGTAGTCGAGAAGGTTGTTGAAAAAGTTGTCGAAAAACCAGTTGAGATGAAACTGAAAATCTCCGAAATTGAACCGAACCGCGAACAGCCGCGAAAATCCTTTGACGAGGACGGCCTGATCGAACTTTCGGAATCCATCAAACAGTTCGGAGTTCTACAGCCGATTCTGGTGCAGAAAAAAGATGATTATTATGAGATCATCGCAGGGGAACGGAGATGGAGGGCTGCAAAGCTTGCCGGAATCAAAGAAGTACCGGTCATCATCAAAGATTTTACCGAGCAGGAAGTTGTCGAGATTTCCCTGATTGAAAATATTCAGAGAGAATCTCTGAACCCGATTGAGGAGGCACACGCATACAAACGCCTGATGGAAGAGTTCCATCTCCGCCAGGATGAAATCGCAGAGCGCGTTTCCAAGAGCAGAACGGCGGTTACAAACTCGATGCGTCTCCTGAAACTGGATGACAGGGTACAGCAGATGGTTGTCGATGAAATGCTGACAACCGGTCATGTGCGTACGCTGCTGGCGCTGGAGAATAAAGAGCTCCAGTACAATACGGCAATGAAAATCTTCGATGAAAAGCTCAGTGTCCGTGAGACCGAGCGCCTGGTCAAAGAGATCCTGAATCCGAAGGTGAAGAAAGAAAAGAAAGTCAATCTGGAAGAGGAAGCCATCTACGAAAGTCTGGAAGAGAAAATTAAGAGTATCATTGGTACGAAGGTTTCCATTCACCGCGGGGCAAAGCACAAAGGAAAGATCGAGATCGAGTATTATTCCCAGGAAGAGCTCGAGAGAATCATGGATCTGTTTGAATCAATACAGTAAGAGGTAGAATAATGAGCGATTTATTTAGTAAGGTAGGAATTGACCTTGGCGTTGTTGTACTTCTTCTGATTGTACTGATTATCGTGATGATGATTATGACGGTCAGCATGTCGCTGCGTCTGAGCAGACTGAACCAGAAGTACAGAAGCTTTATGAAGGGAAAAGACGCCCAGTCACTCGAAAAGCTGTTTCATCAGCGGTTCAAGGAAATTGACAAACTGAACAAGCAGAATGAGCTGACGAAAAAGAATCTTGCGGATCTGAAAAAGATCCAGGGCATGACGCTGAACAAATACGGAATCGTAAAATATGATGCGTTTGACGATGTGGGCGGAAAGATGAGTTTTGCGCTGGCAATGCTCGACAAAGAAAACACAGGTTTTATCCTGAATGCAATCCACAGCCGTGACAACTGTTTTTTATATCTGAAAGAGATCGTAAAAGGCGAGTCCTATATCATGCTGAGCGCCGAGGAAATCGACGCGCTGCGCCAGGCAATTACGATGAATTCGATCGATCTGATGTAAAAGCGGACCGCAGAAAAACAGCATGAAAGAACGCTTGAAAAAATGCATATACTGTTATATGATGGTACTGGAACGCGCCAAACCCGCATAAATGCTGGAAAAACGGCAGTGGTTCCGGGCTGGAAAGAACAAAAAGAATCCCGCCAAAATGAGGGGATAAGATCTACTAGGAGGAAATTATGTTAGACATTAAGTTTTTAAGAGAAAACCCGGAAGTTGTAAAACAGAATATCCGAAATAAATTCCAGGATCAGAAACTGGAGCTGGTTGATAAAGTCATCGAGCTGGATAAAGAAAACCGTGACATCAAACAGGAAGTAGAAGCACTTCGTGCAAAAAGAAACAAAATCTCCAAACAGATCGGCGCACTGATGGGCCAGGGCAAGAGAGAAGAGGCTGAGGAAGTAAAGAAACAGGTAGCTGTTGACGGTTCCCGCATCGAGGCTCTTTCTGCAAGAGAAAAAGAAGTAGAAGAAGAAATCAAGAAGATCATGATGGTGATCCCGAACATCATCGATCCTTCCGTACCGATCGGAAAAGATGACAGCGAGAACGTAGAAGCAGAGCGCTTCGGCGAGCCGGTTGTACCGGATTTTGAAATCCCGTATCACACCGACATTATGGAGTCCTTCGACGGAATCGATCTGGACGCAGCAAGAGAAGTTGCAGGAAACGGATTCTATTATCTGATGGGCGACATTGCACGCCTCCACTCTGCCATCCTTTCTTATGCAAGAGATTTCATGATCGACCGCGGATTTACCTACTGCGTACCGCCTTTCATGATCCACGGCAACGTCGTAAACGGTGTTATGAGCTTCGCTGAGATGGAGTCCATGATGTACAAAATCGAGGGCGAGGATCTGTACCTGATCGGAACCAGCGAGCACTCCATGATCGGTAAATTCATCGACAGCATCATCCCGGAGGAGAAACTGCCTCTGACCCTGACCAGCTACTCTCCGTGCTTCCGTAA
>ERZ832522.2200-NODE-2200-length-24279-cov-21.017256_pt1 | contig 24279 bp, 21 predicted proteins | sample MGYA00519951_ERZ832522 | MGnify/ENA primary metagenome ERZ832522 (study PRJEB31850, sample SAMEA3708728) | human gut metagenome | biome: human gut; feature: human-associated habitat; material: faeces | place: China | collected 2014 ... | reverse complement strand
GGAACTTTTTGTGGACACTTGATTCCAATAAGTCTGAATTAACCCGGTTAGGTTTTGCTTCATCCGGTGACTCATTGCTTCGGTTGGAAGCCGTGAGTCTGGATGAAGAACTGCTTCGGGCACTGGACTTTGTGCAATATGATGATTCCACTTTTATCATTCCCGATTATTCCGGCGACGGTCGTTTCTGTTTGGTAAGTCGGCAGGGTAAGTTACTCCGTAAAATAGGGACTGTTCCCACTGCCAATGAGGATGCCTTGAAGAGTGCCCGCCCTGCTTTAGCGCAGGCGTGGCGAAGTTTCATTGATTACAATCCTCGCAATGGAGTGCTGGCGGCAGCTACTCAATTGGGTGAAGTTCTTGAAATTTATAATCTGAAAGATAGTACGCATATTGTACGTATTGGCCCTAATGGCGAACCGGAGTTTCAGATATCCCAAGGTTATGGTATACCGATCGGTATTATGGGGTTCAGTGATATACAAGTGACAGATAGTGCTATTTATGTTGTCTTTCAAGGACGTGCATTTAAGGATATTATGCAGAAAGCGCAGCAAGGCATTAACTTACCGGATGGTGGACAAAATATTTATGTATTTAGTTTGGAAGGTAAGCCGCTTCGGAAGTATGTGTTGGATCACTATATTCATGGGATTTCAGTAGATGAGCAGAAGGGCATTATAATAGCTACGGATGTGAATAAGGATGAGCCGATAATAGAATATAAATTACTTTGATTTATTTAGAAATAATATAAATAGAAGGAATAAACGGTGAACGTATTGTTGGCGCATTGCGTACCATTTGTTCCAAATACCAAAAGAGAAAGGAGGTCTTGGCAAAGATAGAGTATATCTCTGGAAAAATCTAACGAATGAAGGAAAATGATGATGGCGGCACTGGTGTTCAGTGACTTATGAGGACTTATGATGAAAGCCTCGCCGATGCGAAAGTGCAAGGAAATGAAAGGTAATGAGGGCGAACGGTTTTCAAATCATTACCCGATAGAGAGGTAATTTTATAGGTCGTTGGAGTTTATTTCTACTCTCTGCCACATTCTGCATAACAGTGTACAACTCGCTGATAACTAATTTTGTAACCAAAAAGAATTGGATTATGCGAAGTACATTTAAGGTGCTGTTCTACGTGAACGGAAGCAAGGAGAAAAACGGTATTGTTCCCATTATGGGACGAGTTACAATCAATGGCTCGGTGGCACAATTCAGTTGTAAGCTGACCATTGCAAAAACAATGTGGGATGCCAAAGGCAATCGAGCCAAAGGCAAGAGCAAAGAATCAAGAGACATCAATTTGGCTTTGGATAACATCAAGGCTCAAATCATCAAGCATTATCAACGCATCTCGGATAGAGAAGCCTATGTTACTGCCGAAATGGTACGCAATGCCTATCAAGGTATCGGAACGGAATATGAAACATTGCTCGGTGCATTTGATAAGGACAACGAGAGTTTCAAGAAGCGTATCGGTATAGACCGTGCAGCAAGTTCCTACAAGGTGCGCGTAAGGTCACGAAATCATTTAGCAGCATTCATCAAAAAATGCTATAAACGCAGTGATATTTCTATGCTTGAACTTACTCCCGATTTTATCAAGGAGTATGAAATCTATCTCTCTACCGATGCAGGACTACATAATGGCAGCGTATGGTCGCATTGTATGTGGCTGAAAACAATTGTTTCAAAAGCTCATTACAACGGACTGACACCGAGAAATCCATTTGCTCAGTATCGGGTAAATCAGAACATCAAGGAGCGTCAATACTTGACCGAAGATGAAATCAAGGCTGTAATGACACACGAATTTGCGGATAAGAAGTTGGCTTACATTCGTGACCTGTTTGTTTTTGCAAGTTTTACAGCCTTATCGTTCGTGGATATTAAGGAACTGACCACCGATGATATTGTAGAGATTAACGGAGAGAAATGGATTCTATCCAAGCGACACAAGACAAAGGTCAATTTCCAAGTAAAGTTGTTGGACATTCCATTACAAATAATCAAGCGATATGAGAGATTCCAAGAGGACAAGTTGGTATTCCCGAATCTTAACTATTGGAACATCTGCAAACCATTGAAAAAGATGATAAAAGAGTGCGGTATAAATAAGGATATTTCCTTCCATTCAAGCCGCCATGGATTCGCAACATTGGCTCTCAGTAAGGGTGTTCCGATTGAGAGTGTAAGCCGAGTATTGGGGCATACGAACATTTCCACAACTCAGCTGTATGCGAAGATTACCACCGAGAAAATCGACAAAGATTTGACGATGTTCGGCAATAGACTTAATCAATCGTTTAGTGAAATCTCAATAGCAATGTAACTATGGAACGAGCAATTATAACAATCAGCGAAAGCGGCAGAGTGAATATCCCAAACGGTAATGTATGGATGTCTGAAATGGAATTGGTGGAGTTGTTCGGGGTGATAGCCCCGACACTCCGAGCTGCCATTAAAGCGGTATGCAAGAGTGGAACACTTTGCCCTGTGACTACCCAAAGATGCGATTTTGCTACCCCTGTTAGTTGGGCTACATTCTACAATATTGAAGTGGTCATTGCCCTTGCATTTAGGTTGAACACTTGTGAAGCGAGTAAGATAAGGCAGAAGGTGTTGGAGTGTATTTGTCAACGAAAAGAGAATGGAATCAACCTACTCATATCATTGGCTTCTAATAATCCTAAAACTTTTCAACTGAATTAAATTCAATTAAAAAACGGTGCAATTCTTGGTGGTTAATAAAAAATGCTATACCTTTGCATCAGAAATGTAAGTCGTGAACAGACGATGCATATGGGTAGTGCCAAGTCCCCGCCAGCATAGCATCACACGCAAGTGTAAACCTCATTCACGCATTTGGGGCGGATATAGAGAACGGATGTGCGATGCACATCCGTTTCTTATTTATTGCTAATTGCCGTAATGCAGTATTGTACCTTCTCCTGTGTCCTACGCCGTACACCCACCGTCATTTTTACCGTACCTATACCTACCATATCATATTCCATAATCATCATTCGTTCAAACGGTTGCTGATTCTTATTGTTGGGTTTGGTCTTTTTTATCGACACCTTCTTTGCACCTACAAGGATAGCATCAAGTTGAAGTACAGCCAATGTAGAAAGATAGTTCTTTGCAGCGTGTTCACTTGTCTCTACTATCGACACCATACGGATGTTGATATACTCCTTTAATGACAAGTTGAATTTCCTTTGCGATGGATTCTTTTCTTTCCATTCACGGTAGAAATCCCGTATAATCTGCTCTCTCTGCTTGATGTCGTCCAATGTATTGCCTTCCGGTATCATAGAATCGTGGGTTATGTTAATCGTTACGGCAAAGGTACGACTTTTCTACGGATTACATTCAGAATGAAGTAAAAACATTCTCCTTAAAAGTAACAAAACTGCAACAAGCCGTTGCAGTTTTGCCAATAATTCACAGATACAAATCCTCTCATCCTATTCCTCTGCCTTATCTTCCTTCGCATTTTCAGCACGGGTCTTGCGGGCTTTCAGTTCTGCTTGCACATCCGCAATCATCACATTCATTTGGTTGATGAATGTAGCGTAATTGGTTTCACCGAAGGCAATAGCAAAGGCGTTGATGCTTGCCACGAACTGCTTGTATGCTGCATCAGCTGCGGTACGGGTCTCCTTCACCAAGCCCACCTGATAGTTGCTCTGCTCGGTAGTCTGCATATCGCGTGCGTTCTGGAATCGGGCGATGGCAGAGCTGAGTTCTGCCAACCAGTCGGCAAGGTGCAGAAGCGTTATGGTATCGTCGGGCAGGGCGGTGAGTTCCTGCATCGAGTTCTGCAACGCACCGTACTGCTGATTGTATGGCAGGCCGGTCAGTTTGCCGTACTTGTCAATGATGATTAGTACCCCTTCGGCAGCCATTCGGGTTGCTTCGGCAGGGTGATAGGTCAGCGAACGGAGGTAGAGTGTCAATCCTGTGTAGAGATGGTCAACCTCCTCATCGGCTGCTGCCACCGCTGCGGTTTGGCTGTTCTTAGAAGCCTGTTTCAAGGCTTCGTCAAAGGCGGTCAGGGCTGTCTGATAGGCTGCAACCACAGGTGTGTCCACCTCTTGCGTAAGCATAGCCGTAGCCATACTCAGCACTCTCGATTGGTAGCCGAAATCCTCATCGTTGCGGAGGCGGCTAATGTCCAAAGCATTGATTTGTACCATAACTAATCTGATTTTATTGGGTTTAACAATCGTTCTGTTTGTCGAAAAGCCCCGAAAGTTTGTTCCTCGCTTCATTCCGAGTATCGGGAGTTCCGGAAGTTAGAATCACTTGCTGAGCAAGGTTTCGGGAAGTTCCGAAAGTTTGTTTTGCCCCTCGTTCAGTGTTTCGGGAAGTCCCGAAGAACAGAATCACACGCGAAACTGAGTTTCGGGGCTTGATTTTGTGAAAACAGCACCCCTCACGGGGAGGAGTGCTGTAATCAGAGGTCAATAAGAATTAGTAAACTTCAGTGCCGTCAATTATAACATCGAGGTCATCAGCGGTTAAAAGATTCTTATTGCCCCAAACGTTGGTTCCAAGGTTAGTGCCACCGTATGTCGTAGCATTCTGTGTGGTAACGGAGAAACCATTAACAGTAGTATTCGTAATATTTACTTCGAATGTGAGATTATTATTAGGATAGGTATCGGTAATTTCAATAGCAGCTTTACCTGTAATGGTATCATCGCCGTTATCGTTAAATACACAATCAGTAATATTTACTATGTGATGGCTTGTGCCATTGTCAAGAACATTGGGATAGACAAGTAATGCCTTGCCATCACAATTGAAAGTACATCCTTTGAATGTAGCAGTTCCTGCACCCCACGTCCATACGCTATAGAAGTCACCTTCAATATCGAATTCGCAGTTGTTGAATTCACAAGAAAAATCAAGCCCCAATGTGCCAGCAACTACACAATTGTTAAATGTAGCATATTTGAAATCTGCAAAACCGTTTGTATAGCCTGCACCTTCAGGATCACTTTGAATAGTAACGCCCTCAAAGGTCACTGTTGCGCCATTTGCATATGACAGACCGCTTGTAACACTGATTTTAGCGTCTTTAGTACCACTAATGGTTAGAGTTTTACCTGCAGCAGCATTGGGGAGGGTATAGGTTCCTTCATTTAAAGTTATGTAAGTATTTCCTCCTTGAATGGCAGTAGTTAATTCTGAGTTATCTGCAACGTTGGCAGCTTGTTCTAAAGGAATCTTTGTCATTGAGCCACCACTAACGGCAACTGCGTCTGCACCGGTAATTGTGGCAGTCTCCACACGTTTAACAGCCACCCAGTCAATAGAAGTTTCACCTCTATTAGATGCATAGTAAGCATTGATAGTGGTGTTGTTGATGGAGTTCTCGCCTGTGAAAGTAACTGTGGCGGCAGCTACCTTTCCAACCATAGCAGCTACATAACCAGACTCATTTTCTACGGCCAAGTTGGAAACCTTAGAGTCATTTACAGAGCAGTTATTAATTGTCACTTTTGAATTAGCTAATGTTATGCCGACCAATACGCCGACACCTTCCATCGCTTTTACATCCGCTTTATTTACACGAACATTATTCAATTCAATTTGTCCCTCATTATAAGAGGCAATAACTGCTGCATTATGACCATTATTCGTATTCAAAGACTCATTATGAGCTTTCACGTTCTCGAAAGTGAGGTCATTGATTACCAACTTAGAATCAGCGTATCTCGGATAGAATAAAGATACACTTGCAGCATCGCCATTATTATTGCCAGAAGTGGACTTAACAGCATTGATATTGCTAATAGCAAATCCGTTACCATTGATAATAAGTTCTTTAGCATTCATGGTCATCATAAAGTCACCACCATTCATGTCAATATTACCAAGAATTTCCACAGTAGTATTTTCTGCAAAAGTCTTATTAGCGAGCCAAGCCCATTCTTCAGGAGTTGCTACCATATATGCACCTTCACTATTCTTCGATGGCTCCATTACAGAAACGCCATCCCAAGGACCAGTAACAATATAATCAGGCTTTTCAAATTTTTCATCGATGAAGATGTTGAACTGAGCTGGATTGGTCAACAGATAGCCGATGATGTTGGTGCGATAGTTACGCTGAACAGGAATATTCTTGAATACAGTAGTAGGATTGTTTGTCTTTCCGTCAGCTGTCATCCATACAAATTCTACATCGGTCAGAGATTTTTCAGTATCGGCATCACCTACAAGCAGATAATTCAATGCAAGATACTCGAATTTTTCATCATCACCGATATTCTCATCACCATTGATGTCAACTTCCAGATCTTCTGTAGGTATACCATTCATCGCAAATGTTACTTCAGAAGTTTCACCGGCAACCACGTTTTCATAAGCATTGAATGCAGTATATACGTTGCTTACCTTAATTTGACTGTTAGTTACAGTTACACCGGCATTAGCTGCTGCTTCAATGTCCTTTTTGTATGCGCCCAAATTGAGTTGAGCAAATGGTCGATAAAGCGTCACATTTCTGTTAATCGCATTCATGGATTCCTCTGCTGTAACAATTGTGTAAGCGGTAAATGCATCGCGGTTCTCTATGTTGCAAGCCTGCTTACCGTTAATTTTAATATTTGTCATATCTGTCACATCATAGGCGGCTGCATTCTCATTGTACGCAAAGAATGCAACACGGTATTCCTGACCCTTCACCAGACGAATATCATAAGTAGCCTGTTTTTGGCTTATTGAGATGGTCTGACGCAGGAGTGTCATCTCTTTCCCATTTTTATCAAATACTGCACATGTTACCACATCGGCCTTTTCACCATTTCCGATTGTAGCACGGGTAGCGATACCATCTATCGTACCAATTGTGAACTTTGCATTAACATAATCGCCCGTTGTAGGCTCGTTAAGCAATTCGTCTTGCGAACACGAGGTCGCAAACAGCATACCTGCCATTGCAAGCATACTCATAAACAAATTCTTTTTCATCTTGAAATGTTTTTAAATTAATAATTAAAAGTTTATATTATTTTCTTTCTTTTCACGTTTTCCCACATATTTGCATATGCCGGATCTCGTCCAGTGTTCATAAGGATGACTCCTTAGGGAGCAAATTCATCATAGTAGAAATCTCCATTGAGAGATTCCAAAAGAATCACATAATGATTCCAATTGTTTCTTTGTACTATCTAACTCTGTTTCTTGAAATTGAATTAACTGGTTATACTTTATTCTATAGTCTCGTTATTTTCGGTCGTATTGAAATCCTTCTCGAAAGTGATGGTATATGTAATTGTTCCTGTCAACAGACCGCCTACCACATTCGTACGATAGTTATTTTCCAACGGAATGTTTTGAATGGTTACATCTTCACGAATTACATCATTGTCTTGGTCATAGATAGTGTATGTAATATCTATATTCTCTTGTCCGGCATCGGGATATACATAGCACATTGCAATGCTTTTGTAGGTCTCATCCCCCGCCAAGAGGTCTTCACCGGACACATCAAGAGTATATGTAACCTCTTTATCCTCCCCCGTAGCTGCACCTGTCAGGGCGTTGAATGTATCCTTACCTGTCAGTGTTATAATCATCTTTGTGGGCTTCATTCCAAAAGTTTCTTCACTTGCCACTGCATTCCAATCATCTGGGGTTACACCAAGATTCAGTTGTGCCAATGGGCGTTTAAGTGTTACAGTTTCCGACTTGGAGCCTGTCACTTCGACCTCTACACTTTCTGTGAATGCATCAAAATCACTTTCAGCTGCTGTTGTTTCCGAAGCACGAGTAATTGAGGTCATATCGTCCACATCGTAATTATTGTCTTTCATTGCCCAAAAGACAACATCGTATGTACGACCTTTAATCAAGCGAGGAGCAAATACGATGTCTTCTCCTTCTTTGATTTCAATTTCATCACGCAAGGTTGTGATTTCTTCTCCGTCCTCAAATACGGCACACACCACCTTATTGACATTCAAATCAGTCGTGCCTGCACGTGTGCCGATTCGTTTCGGCAGTTCTGTACTGAAACTTACCTGAACTGTTTCTTCACTCGCCATCTCTTCGTCTTTACTGCACGATGTAAAGAGCAGTGGCATTGCCAATAGTAGATAGATTAATTTTTTCATATCGTATTAAGTTTTCAATTATTCATTTTATCTCAGTCTACTTCCATCTATATATACTTTCCCTTTCTGCAGGAGAGAGGAAAGTGAATATCCGCCAACAAACTTTGATTTTTCGTTTTTATCATTTTCGTAAGTGTTACCGGATACGCTGCACTTATTTATGTCTATTCTCTGCGATGAATTATCTAACCTGATAGTGCCGATGAACTGATTGACGTGGCGCAAAATAGAATTGGAACAATTGATTACAGAGTTGGTGACGCTACATGACTCCACTAATGCGCTTTGCTGTATAAAGCCGACTAATCCTCCCATTTCTCCCGATGCAGCAAATGTTTCTCCGGTAAGATGCAGATAAGAATTTTCAAGGCGCAGATTATTTACAGAAGATGTTTTTGCCGTATAGAAGGTAGCTCCCGATGTCACGTATCCATTCAGACCTCCAGATTTCGAGATTCCAAGAACGTAAGCATTATCAATTTTGACGTTTTCGGCTGTATAAGTACCTTCGATGTATGCACATAGAGTAGCTGCATAAGCCAATTCACTTCCACTTGAAGGTTTTACCAATACTGAAGAGTTGGAAAAGTTCAAATTTTTATGAACTGTCGTGCCGGAAGAAGCGTTAATGAATCCTCCAATCCAATTCGTTACATTTACATATAAATTGTAAATAGTCTTGTCACTGCCATTCAATGTACCAATTGTACTTATTGGTGTAAACGGATTCTTATTGGTTGCTCTGTCACCACCCAAATCTACATTTTCTTTAAAAGTAACAGCAGTATGGCCACTACCTTGCAGCGATGCCAAATCAAATGCCGAGTAAATCAGTTTGGTAGTTCCTTCTGTAAGTGGGGTGATTTTAGTCACGCCGTCCCAACAAGGAATAAACTCATTATCACCATACATCACCGTACCGCGATAACACTCTTCATCTCCCAACCAACCATTATATTTTGAATAGTCATTGTCCGTAAGCCAAGCACCCTCATTACCTTCACGGTAAGGTGACACAAAGTCATCAGCCTGCGCTGCCGTAGCTGATAACGTAAGCGTACAATTACTATTGAATTGCAAAGTTTCTTTATTATCATAACCACGAAGCAATCCCACAAAATGGCCTTCACTGTGTGTACCATTTACGGTTGTTTCCGTTACATGGCAATCATCAAAAATTACGGTCAATGTCTCTTCCCGATTATTCGGATCTTTACGGGAGATATATCCAATAATACCTCCTGCAGCACCATTCTGTGTGCTGACGGATGAACTCTTTATATGGATATTACTGAATGTGTTACTTCCTTTGAGTGTATTGACCAGGACCCCTATGTGGGTTACATCGGCCGACTTATTTTCTATTGTAGTTTCTTCTATATTTAAATTCTTGACAGTAATATCTGTTACATCACCCAAGAGAGCATTTTCCAATTGCAACCCTTTGATGGTATGTCCGTCACCGTCCAATGTACTTCCCGAAGGGAGTTGTATAGCCGCAAGACCACTGCCGTTGTTCATATCCACATCGACAGTCATCACGAAAGTGCTATTGGCAGCAAGGCTTTGAGCATTCTCCTTAACACTTAGCCAAGCCACATCATCGGCTTCATCAATGATATAACGATTCTGATTCTCCGGGTCAATAGTTAAAGTTGATTCCGTAGGCATTTCACCATCCCAGATACTCCATGTTTCAGGCTGAAGGACAATAGCCCCAAGTACATTGGTCTTTTTGTTCTTCTCCAATGTAATGGATTTTTCTCCTCTGAACTCAAATGTGTTTATGGGTGTTCCGTCAATCTGTTGTAAATCGAGAGTAGCTTCAATAGAGGTGGTTCCTTCTGCCGGAGCAAACAGATAATTGCTCGCCACATAGTAATATGAAGAATTATTGATATTCAAAGTCTCTTCTTCTGGAAAATCTTTAAAGATGAAAGACATGTCACTTTCGGACATCGTAACCGTACCGGAGAACGGGTCAAAAGAAGTGGGATATTTATGGAATGTAACCACTGCCTTATGTGTTCCCTGAATGGGTTTTGTGGTATTGTCGGCAAAGTTGACCTGAGCTAACGGACGTGTAAGATAAATTGTTCCCTTATCTTCTACCTTTTGCGCCCCTACAGTCACTGTTGCAGTAGCGTAGAAAGCATCCAACTGCTCCATTTTGGAAAAGCCACCATTCTGATAGTCTTCGTAGTTTACACTTATCTTTCCGTCATCGGTCAGACTATATGCCTTATTATCAGCATCCTGTGCCCAGAAGATGATATTGTATGTTCGACCCTCAATCAATGAGAGTGTTATACCATCTTGCTGAACATTGTTCCAATCCTCCGAATAAGAGAATGTTTTTGATAATGTCCCGTTCCCTTCGTAAACAGCAACAACCAGTTGGTCTATACCTGTAGCATCTCCTATGGCACGGGTATTCAACTCACCGCCCAACGACGGACGGAATGTTATGTTCACGCTATCTCCACTCTGCCCCAACATATCTTCATCAGTACAAGCAGACATTATTGAGGCTGCAAAAGCAAAGAATAAGTATCCTATATATCTATATATCTTCATTGTCAGTCAATTACTATATTATGGTTTCCATCAAAATCAGGATTTATAACTATACCTCCCGTTGCCTGTTGCATCAAGAAAGATCCTCTCAGTATTGTATGATGACTTCTCCTTAGAGATACATCAATAGGTTCAGACAGAGCAATCTGCCTATCTTCTCCATCATACAACCCAATTTGAACGGATACCCCGGCTTCCTTGCCGTTTACGAATACATAGTCAAATCCCAATGATGCTTCATTATCATTTAATATCCCGAGTCTTGATTCAAACATTACTCCCGTTGCAGAATCAATAGGTTTGTCTGTATTCATATTATAGGTGTTAGGCATAAATCCCGAATAATGAAATACGACCTTGTACTTATCTGTATCAACTCGTGTCGGGGCATTTTCTCCACGTGTAGCGGCTTCTTTTTTCAGATATTCAATCTCTTTATCTATAAATTCCTGTAAATCATTGGTAATGAATTCAAATTTTGCAAGCGGTCGTTGCATTACTATATCCAGCGTATCCGGCTGATGCTCCACAATATCCGAAACAAGTGTTATGTTGTTCGTACCTCTGAAAGCATCACGGTAGTCATTGTTTCCCCTGTGGTCGCCTTGCAGTGTGATTTCTGCGAAGTTATCGGCATTGTGGAAATGGCTGTCGCCACTTGACTGTACCAAATCCGACCACACCATGAAGTTGTAGTTGCCGGGTAGAACATCAAGTGTCACTTCGTGGTCGTAACCTTCAGCTATATCCTTTGTAAAAACGAACTCCTGTGTATAGTCCTGCATTGTGCGTAGCTTCTCCGATATAGGATAGGCACGGATGATGTAGCGTATCTTGCCATAATCACGGTGATTGTCGTAGGTCTCACCCAATCCCTGCTCAATGACCGAAGTGCCATCGTATAGGTGTTCCCATTCGGTCATATCCGTTTCATAGTTCAAACGAAGATGCAGTTTTACAAATTCTGGCGTTTCTGGCCACTCGTGAACATCACAAGACGAAAGAAGCAGAATCGGCAGGCATATAATAAGGTATAGAATCTTTCTCATCGCTTGCCTCCTTTCTTCTTTAAGTCAAACGAATATGAGAACGATACCGCTGCTTGGTCGATACCCCAATAGGTCTTCTTGATGCTCTCTATCATCAGACCATCTTTCGTACGTGGAGTATTGTGGAACTTGTCATAGTGACGGGAATATACACCTGCTCCGAGAGAGAACTCCACTCGCCAACGGTTGTTCTTACTGATAGGCAAACGATAACCAATGCTCACCCCACCACCGATGGAAGGCGTCTCGCGGTTATGGTCTTGATAGCGGTAATCCCCGTCAAAAGCAAAATTGTAGTATGCCAGGCCAAAGTGTGCTCCTGCGAAGAATCCGTCATTCTCTTCCGACAACCAATAACGGAACTCAGGCTGAACGGCAAATGTGCGGAACTTGATGGTCGATTTGAAGTAGTCCCAAGCTGAATAATAGACAGGAAGCGTAAACGACCAGTGCTTTGTCAAGTCTATTTCTGCGGCAACATTGGCAATAGCCAGCCCTAAACCTATGGCATTGGTCTTCAAATGCAGTTTGCGGCTCCATTCCTCTACTTCCGGGATAACCGTTTCTACAATTGCTGTTGTATCAGGTACGATTTCCACTATATCAACGATAGGTTCAAGTTCTTCCACTACAATGTCTGGAGTGATTACAGGTGTTTGTACGGGTGGTAATTCTTTCTTGTAGGTCACGAATACCGCACAGGCATTTCGCATCCGTTCAAAGAAGAGCTTGTGCATCTGTTGCCATACCTTTCCACCGTCCAATGCTCTCAATTTTACGACACGGTTGTCGATATGCGTATTCGGGTGATGATAGGCCACCAATCGGGCTTCTTCCTCCAAGATGGCAATTACTTCATCCTTGCGGACAAGTCCCGAATCCTCAATCTGTGATTTGAGATAATCCCACGGAATGTAACTGTCATTATAGGTAATAAGGCTGTCGGGAATATCCACCTCACTGCGTATGAACTTTTCAAGTGCCGAGAGACGACCTTGTGCCAACTTACGGTTGAGTTGATAACTGCCTTCGGGAGAGGCTGCTCCACAGAAGGATACTTCAATGATGTTGATTGTACTGTCCTGACGGATTGTTCGTAGGAAATCTATTATCTCCTGCATACGGACGGCATTGTCCGAGTATGCGGAATCTATGACCGTACTGTTCACACGGAAATCGACACAGATTTCCGTGTGTCTCTCTTGCGAATGCGCAACACCTACACCAAACAGCAAGAGAATCAGCGTTATACAATATTTCTTAATGCGCATAAATCAAAATAATAGGTCACTTCTCTTTGGAAGAGTGATTTATGCGGCATATTCCTATTGATTATGAGCAGGTTATTTGAATAGGCACAATGTGCTTTGCTCAACAATCCGCCTTTAGCCCAAACAAAATCAGAATCTTGCGTAACATTTTTTAGGGTAAATTGGTGCCATTTGCCGAAAAATGTGTAATTTTGCATCGGTAATCATTTCTCTTCCAAAGAGATAAGTTCTCTCTTCCAAAGAGACCTTTCATTTGCTCAACAATCCATTCGCTCTGTACTTTCAATATCAGCCTCATTCTTGTGACTTTTACAGCTTATTGCATCTTGACTTTACAATGTCAGGAGTATATTTATAGAGATATTTGCGGAATGAATGGATGTTAAGTCCAAATCGTTCTGCAATATCTTTCATCGTATCGGTGCTATTTTTCATACATTCGATAGCAGCTGCATACTTGTCAGCCGTCTTTTGTTTCCTGAGTATCCGCTTGCGTTCCGTCTCACGATGAAGCAGTTCAGGGTGCTTGCTTTTTATGTAAGTTCTGAAATGTTCGTTGTAGCCACACTCGTCCATCACGGCATGGATAGTGGCGTTTCCTGATTTCAACTTTTCTATCCCTTCAGCAAACATCTGCTCACTGGATACAAGCAACGAATTATGCTTTTCGATGGCTTCGGGATAGTTACGGCGTATGAAACCGCTTACGCTATTATAGGTAAGTCCCAACCGTTTGGCAATAGATTTCAACGACTCCGAAGTGGTCTCATACAAATGCAACGCCTCCGCATATTTCTCAGCACTGCGTTTAGATACTGTTTTACCATTGACGGCTTTTGTCATTCCACGGGCTGCCGTCAATTCGGGATAATGCTCCCTAAGATACATCCTGAATGTTTCGGGATTCAATCCGAACTCTGTAGCGACCTTTGCCGTTGGCAAGTCGGTGTTTTGTAATCTTTCGATTGCCTTGGCATATTTCTCGGCAGAAGATTTCTTATAACGTTTGGTTTGTTCCAATGCCACCCCTTCGTCAAAGCCCCGTCTAAGAACCATCAGCTCGGGATGCCAAGTTCTCAAATGATGGCGGAATCCACCGAGATTTACCCCGACTATACGGACTATCTCCTGCACATCTTTCGATGTGGTACGATATAGTTCTATGGCTTTCTCATATTTTTCAATAGTTCCTTCTCCGGGTGCGTGTATAGCCCAATTGCCATTGCGTTCACCTCGTATTTTCTGCCCTGTAGCATTGTTGCGTTTGATTTCCCTCGCTGATGTTATTTGTGGATAATAGGCGATAACGTGTTCACGCAATCCCGTATATGATACATTGCAGGTATTGGCAACCTCCTCGATGGTCATATCAGATGTTTGCAACATCTCCACTGCCTTAGCGTATCCCTCTTTACTCCACTTGCGTACTCCATATTGCAGATTGATGGTAATACCCATTCGTCTGCGTTTCTGTTCCCTGCGTGGTACAATATCGGGGTAATGTCTGCGTAATTGGCTTGCCAATGAGGAACAATCCACATCGAATATGCGGGCGATTTGAGAGATGTTGTATTCGATATACTCCTGACTGTCGCAAGCGGTTATGGCATCCTTGTATTTGTAATGGGCGGCAGTGGTCTGACCTCGTTTGCCTCGAAGTTTGACATCCTTAAATCCCGTAAGATTATGTCGTTTGAGGATTAGGTCGCGGTAATTAGTAGAGAGGTAAGAACTGAATGCGGAAAAACCGACCCCAGTCTGCTCACATATTTGTTTTATGGAAAGACCGGTTTCGGCATAGAGGGTAATTGCATCGCGATACTTTTCTCTGGTTTCGTTTCTAATTTCTCGTTGCTCTTTCAACTGTTGGTCGCCAATTGTTTATGGGTTACTTAATTGGAGTGGCAATCATCAGGTTTATAGTTCTTTAATTCTATATAAAGAAGCTAAAGAGTAAACTTCTCTTGATAAGAGCAAGTAATATTGTAAGTCTATTCTATAAATGAGTCTATTAGCAGGCTGATACATTGAAATTTGCTCAACAATAGACCAGTGGAGCAAAACAAAATGAAAATCAACCTGCTTTTTTAATTCCTTTTTTGGTTTTGATTGTATAATTCTTCGTAATTTTGCAACGGTAATCATTTCTCTTATCAAGAGATTTTCTCATTAGCTCAACAATCCTTCACTTATAGAGATTTCAATATCATACTGTTCGCCTTGTCGATGGCTACGGTGTCCAATGATGCAAGGTAGATGCGTGTCGTAGCTTCCGAGTCGTGTCCCATACCCTCACTAATTACCGAGAGCGGCACATTCTTGCTTTTGGCAATACTCGCCCAAGCGTGACGGGCAACATACAGGGTTAGCGAAACCGATAATCCCAACTCCTTACCGATGATTTTCAGGCAACGGTTGATGTTATGAGCTGCATAGATATATTGCTTGCGTTCGTCTATCTCGCCGAAAGGTTTGATAATAGGCAAAAGGTAATTGGATTGCGAAGTATCGTACTTATCCACAATCTCCTGCATACACTTCTCCCATTTGATAAATAGTTGCTGCCTAGTCTTGCGTCTGCGATAAGATAGTACACCATTCTGCAAATCCTTTTTTCGTAGGTATGCCATATCCACGAATGACATACCTCGGGTATAGAAACTCATAAGGAACATATCTCTGGCGAAGTCAAAGGTCGGATTCATCGAGAAGTCCATCTCCTTGATTCGCTTGATGACTTTCAGAGGTACGGCTCGCTTGACAGTCTTATCCACTCCCGTATAGACATGCTTGAACGGGAAGCATTGTGAGGTCAATCCCTTTTCTACGGCTCGATTATATACTGCTCTGAGATTACGCATATAGAATGATGAAGAGTTGGGACTCACTCCGTTATTCTTCAAATATGCTTCGTATGCCATCATCATATCGGAGTCCATATCATCCAATGGCACATCCTTGTCCTCTCGGAAGCGTCTGAAACTGCAAAGGGTCGCAGCGTATGTCTCCGATGTGCGTATTTTGCCCAATGTTTTCAGATTGGCAATAACACCCTCCATAAATGGAAAGAGAAAATTTTCGGGGTTGTCCGATGCAAATTCCGCTATCACATCATCTGCGGTATAATCACAACCGCTATGCTCAAAATCAGCGATGACCTTATGGAAATGCTTTACATCCATTCGGATTTTGTTGCCAATCTCCGATAGGTGGCGTTTTCTGCTCTCGTTGAACTTGGGTAATACCACCTCGGAAGAGTGACTGTTCCACTCATAGCCATAGAGACGGTAGCCCGTCTTTTGCTGACGGGCTACACGATTATGGATTACTTGATAGAAAATTGAGCCTTGTCCGCCATCAACCGTTGATGGTCGGAACTTAATCTTTACTGTTGCCATATTACAATCAGGGTTTTGATTTATTTTGTTTAACCTTACTATTATCCTGCTTGTTCTTAATGGACTTGGCTTTGCTCTCCTGTTCCTTTGCTGCCTGCTCCTTTAAGCGTGCTTGTTCGGCAAGAGCGGCTTGTTTGCGAACAGCCTCTTCGTAGGTCTCTACATCTTTACGCATCTGCTCGATTGCTTCGGTGTTACGATTGAGTTCGAAGATGTCCTCCAATGTGGCTATCTGCTCAGCCGAAGCATCGCCTTTCATCTTGATATAGCGATATTTTAGGGCATCATCATCTCTCTGAACATTAGGTCTTGATAAGTGATATACTGCTGATACTCCTGCCGCCATAAGGATGACTATTATTGATAGGAGAATCCAAGATTCCTTTGTGTAAAGAGCAAACGAGTGTCGTTTCTCGTCAATGTTGTGCTTTACCTTTATTTCATCCATCTTGTCAATAGCCTCTGCAAGCTGTTGTTTTACACCCTCAAAGTCGGGTTGCTCCTGCTCACTGATGCCATCCATTCGCTTGTTTATCTTGCTAAATTCATTGACAACAAAGCCTGCAAGTTTATTGGTTTTAGCATCATAATACTCTTTGTTTTCCCGATTGCCATTCTCGATTAACTCTTTAATGGGCGTCAAATCTACATTGGCATTTACTGTTTGTTCTGTTCGTTGGCTCTTGCTGATGGTCAGCAACTCTTCCAACATTGCGATAATAATTGAGTTATTTTCCTGCATATTTCTTCTGTTTTTAAGTGGTTAATGATTATAGTTTGAATCCTCTTGTTCTCTTTTTCTTAGGTTTCTGTTGCATCAAGCGGCGGAACTCTGCCTCTTCCAGGCTATCTGCATCGGGAGAAGATGTGAAGTCCAACAAGCCTAATGAACCGCTGATAAGCTCCGTTTCCTTGTTCTCGAAATGGCTTATCTGCATATGATGTGGCTCATATTGTCGCTGATATACCGCTTGATTGTTACCATTCAAAGCCTTGTCAATCTTGGAATAACTGAAACTGCGGTCTATCTTCGAGCCGTTGAAGTGGTAGCCATTCTTGGTAAAGATGATACCTTGCACCTCATTGGTGTTGCCCTTATACTTGACGCGAACATCTATTCCTTCGGCTTTCAATCGTTTCAGTAGCGTAGCCCAATCCGAGCATCGTGCAACCTCCCGTTTGAGAACTTGGTATATCTCGTAACGAGTTTTGTCTGGCTCTTTCAATCGGTGTGTTTTTACCTGTTCCTTACCGTTTGCGAAGTATAGCCCGTATTTGCGTGTCAGCTCCTTGCAGATGCGTTCACTGCGGTAACGGTCATTCTTATCGCTGATGGTTCTGCCATTATTATCCACACGATTAAAGGCTATATGAACGTGAGGATGCTCCTTATCGTAGTGTCGTCCGATGATATATTGCGTATCACGAATACCCATCTTCTCCATATATTCTCTGCTTATCTGAATCATAAGTTTGTCAGTTAAGCGTGGCAAATCCTGCTTTGAGAAGCTGAGCGAGATATGTCCGATGAACTTATCTACTCGTGGGTTAAGCCTCGATTGAGCAATGAAACTTTTGGCTATCGTGCTGTTATCATTGAACAACACCCCTTGACAATCTATAAGCGTGGCTTGTTTCTTCTTGTCGAGGATATAATCGACAATTCCTCTGGCTCCTAAGCCTTTCACAATCTTCGCCATCATAGGCTGATATGGTCTATAATGTTTTCCAATGAAAGCAGCAGATGTTGGCATTGTCCGTAGTGCAGCCTTACACCCTCCCGATGCGCCTTGCGAGTGAGCTGATTGAGGTTGTTTGCCATACCGCATAACTTACGGATATAGTCCGCTTGTTCGGTGGTAAGGCGTGCCTTGATATGGCAATCACGGATAGCCATTCTTACAATCTCACTTGCCGAGACTCCTGCATTTTTGGCTTTGAGTTTCATTGCATAGTACTCTTCGGTTGCCATCTTTACCGTTATGCGGTACTTGCGTTTCTCGGACAACTTCTTCGTGGGTCGTCCTCCCTTGTTGGGTGTCTTGTTATTGATACTTCGTTTCATACGATTACTCTTTTTTGAAATGATACATACATTGTTTACTTGATAGACCAACGGGATGTCCTCTTCTGCGACCTTCGGGAGTGGAAGCAAGTGGTTTTGGTCTGCCCAAAACATAAACTTGCTACACCCCAAGACTATGGTCTTGCTGCATCCACCGTCATTGACGGTTTTTGATGGTTCAGGCTGCTTTTTCTGATTTAGTTGCCGTAATGCAGTCCGTCCGAACTGCCGTTGGGCGGTAAGGTAGACATTGAGGCATTACATCCCTTTCCAATGCTCGAAATCTTCTGAATAGAGTTCGATGTGATGACGGACGATGTTCTCCAATAATCCTGACATACTCATTCTATCCTCACCGATTTTGCAGGCGAACTTGTCAAGCATTTTGCGCAACTTGCCGCTGATGAATACCGGCTTACGATCTTCTATTTTGTAAGGTCGCATAAAGGTGTTGCGGTACTCCTCCAACGAGAGCTTACGTTGTTTACTACTCACTCTGCGTTGGATAGGTGGGGCTGATGGCTGTTCCTCTACTTCAACAACCTTTGTGGAATCTTCCGTATCGTTAGGAGTATCCTTATCGGTTGTTGGCGCGTCTGGCTGTTCAGTTTCCTTTGCAGACAATTCTTCCTTTGAATACTTCTCGATAGCCAAATCGATGGCAGTCTTGTCCGTGTCATCATCGGAGTTTGATGTACGCTTCAGCCCCATCAACTCCATCATTTCCTCGTTACTGATTTTAATCTCTTTTTTCTTCATTTTTTTGAATGTTTTGAAAGTTAATACTATGGTCTTTGTGCACAATTTTGACCGATTATCTGCTGCAAAGAAAATGTGCATACAATTCTACCACAACTAATTAGGTCTATGTAGGCAATTATGAATTGTATTGCATTTCGGAGTGGTTTCTAAGCAGTGCCGACTGCATAATTCTTCCCAAGTTGAACGGGGTATGATGGATTAGGGCGAAATGCTTAATTGAAGGATTTAAGGTCTTAAATACGATAGCGGATAGACGGACTGTCGAAGTGTTGGAAGTTGGTCTATCCGCTATTCTGCTATCATAGAATTAGCGACAACCCTTTTCGGCTGTTCGGGGCAAAAATTTGGCAGACGGATAAGCATCGGTCTGACAAACGACAATGCAACGGACAAGATCCGAAACGGGTAATCGCTTGGGAATATTCTTATATAATATTGGTTACAATGTGATGTATGCTTAAAAATGTATCATCATATACATCTAAAAGTGCCACGAACTGTGCCACATACTGCAACAGGCTCACCGTATGATTGAGGTGTGATAACTAATCTATTACTTCGCACCAAGAAAACGAAATAACGATGAAAAGAAAAACAGCAATGATGAAGAATATAAAAGGATTAAGTGGTGCTATTTATAACACCGAATATGCAATGATATGTCAGCCTATGACACGTATAGACACATCCATTGCAGTGTGCTTTTTCCTGCTTTTATTTGCAGTGAAGATACGGCAATGGCTAATGGAAATGAAACAAATTATTGCTGTGGGCAGAGTGGAGAATGACGCCAGAGAGTGCCAAATGAACGCCACATACTGCCACATCTTCAAAACGCTTGGATAGGGACTTATACCGACTATATCTTAGCGGAACAAAAGGTTGAAAATATTAAAAACAAATAAAAATAGGAGCTTATGGATTTAATCATTTTTGAGAGAAAGGCATTCGAGGAATTTGCCACAAAGATTGAGCAGTTCATTCTGCGAGTATCAAACTCACCTGTTGTAAAGGGTGGTAAGAAAAAAACAAACAATTGGCTCGACCATCAGGATGTTTGTCAGAGGTTAAAGATAAGCAAGCGTACATTGCAAACCTTGCGTGATAACGGTACGCTTGCCTATACCAAAATTGGCAATCGTACATATTATCTACCCGAAGATGTGGATAGCATCATCACTAAGGTAGAGGACAGACGAAAAGAAGCCAAGTGGAAAGGGAGAGAAATCTAATCAATGTATAACACTAAAACCATTTGAACAATGTATCAAGAAATGCGAACCAAAGACGATGCGTGGATGCAGTCCATTCACGAGAGTATCGACCAACTATCGGAAATTCTCGATAGTATGCCAAAAGATGGGACAACACAACAAAACGATGATGAGTATCTATGCGACAAGGAGGTGGCATATATGCTTAAAGTCAGCCGAAGGACATTGAGCGAATACCGAAGTAATGGCACATTGCCTTACTATGTACTTGGTGGCAAAGTTCTGTACAAGCGAAGTGAGATTGAGCAGGCATTAAAACGAGAGTACAACGGAACGCATTTGATGAGTGGCAGTGGATAAATCCCTTCTATATTTTTGGAGGGAGTGAAATTTACCGCTTGCCCTATATTCATCTGTGCAAAATAATAGTGCCCCTATGAGTAGAAACAAGAACAGCATACAAATGGGTTATCAATCTAAGAACCCTTTTGTATGCTGTCTGTTTATCTTTATCTACATTTTCGTCAGTCGCTCATTTCCGTTGCCGTCTGCATTCCTAAGTACAGACATTGAAAGGGGAAAGGTTTTCGGGGCGAATACTCTCCGCAGGAGGAAGATTCAGCCCGAAACGGCTTGACGCCCGACCTTTCAACTTTCAATGGCTATTGTACTACCTTCGCAGACGAGCAAAGGAAAGGGGCGAATGACGGAATCTGAAAATTCATATATATCGCAGATTGATGATAGACCAAATCAAATTTTATCCTGCAATAATGAAAAATGCACCGTCCTTTTGCTCGTTCATAAAAAAGTTGTACCTTTGTTCCAATATGAGTTGTACATCAATGCAAACCACGCAAGTATGTAGAAATCAGAACAGTTGCCAACTCATTACCTCGTTCTTGAACTTTCCGCATAAACTTTTTATTCTTAGCGGATTATGAGATTATTCCAAAAATAGTGATTAAAACTGAAATGGAAGTGTTTTTTCTGTCATTACGATAGAATGGCATGAAAAAGTTCTCACAAGATTTATAATCTTGTTTCTATGGTATAGTATAAGTATTATGCTTTTATTGATTGTTGGAAAATTCTTAATAAAAAGAAAAGTAACATGAAGAAATTAGTAAAAATAACTGTTGTTGTCGCATTTGCGGCAATTGCAGGATATGGCGTCTATGTAAATCAAAAAACTGACGCTTTGTCTGATTTGGCATTGGCTAATGTGGAAGCATTAGCTAATGGGGAATGGGGTACTGGATTTAATTGCCGATGGGCTGATGCAAACTATTGGTTTTGCACACCATTGGGTGATGGGTTAGGTTGCCCGTGTTTTATGTAAACTGATGAGGTGTGTGATAATTGTGACTTTTTAGTAGAAATTATTACACACCTCTATGCTAATAAATGATAATGTATGATTAAATATCTGTTGTCGTTATTCTTGGTCGTGTTGACATTTTCGTGCTCACCAATGACCAATTCGGATCGATATTCGTTGGAAAGGACGGATGAAGTTCTGTCTTTTCCGGTTATAGAAGAAGTTAGGGCGCCTCAAATCACAGTTTTTCTTTTTAAGGAAAAAGGAGAAAACTATTTGAGTTTTCAAAATTTGCCTAAAAGTGAAATCCTTATTTATTCAATGAAATCACAAAGCTTAGTCAAAAGATTGTGCTTGAATACAGAGGGAGATAATTCTGTACTCGGTGGCTTTGGGGGATATTACATAGCTGATATGGAACATATTTATATTCCAAGTATGTATGTTAGTAAAATATTTGTAGTAGACACTGCCGGAGTTGTAAAGCGGAAAATAGATTATTCAACAACTAAAGACGGACAACAGTTAAAACCTTTTATGCCAAGTGACAAATCCCAAATAGTGTTTATAGGTGACGATTTGTATATTCCTCAAACTGTAAATCTAAGGTTGGGTGATAAGGCTATAGAAAGGAGTCCGATTAAGGTGGTATTAGATACAATAGAGAATACATCGGAAGCACTTCCTATGAGATTTCCTCCCTTAATTAATTATAAAGACTTTGGAACAGTTGGTGCTTTTGGTGCTGAGTATTCTTTCTGCTATGATGGGAATCGCTTTATTTATTCTTTTGATGCTGATGAGGATTTGTACTTGACAACTTCTGCGCATGAGAAAGTTGAGAAAAAGAAAGCTAAAAGTAAATACATAGATAATGTAACTGTTTTTCGTTCAACAGAAGGAAACTTTCAAAAAATGGTGAGAGCACAATGTGAACACGCTTCCTATGGTAAAATTTTGTATGATAAATACAGAGATGTTTATTATAGATTTGTGTATCCCCCATGTGATACAAGTGATTATTTCGGAGATTATGTTGAACTACTTCGCTCTGGCAGAAAGAGGTTTTCAATAATGATATTAGATAACAAACTGAATGTTGTTGGAGAGACTTTTTTTCCAGCATATACTTATAATCCCAACCTTTCTTTTATACTAGAAGATGGATTGTATGTCAGTCTGAGTCATATTAAGAATCCTGACTATTCTGATGATATACTACGTTTTCAGAAGTTAGAGTTAAAAGAAATCAGAAAATAGATTATAATGAAATATATTCGGGTGGCTCTGTTAACAATACTTGTATTGTGTATGTATGCATCTTGTAGGCAGGATGCATCTAAAGAGAAGATGATTAATTTAGTCAAGAAATGGGAGAAAAAGCAGGTGATTTATCCTTCAGAGACTGCTTTTACAATTTATGGAGAAGATACTGTGGTGGATTATGTAAAGTCGGGAGTGAAATATTCAATTGTTAGTTATATTGACTCTTTGGGATGTCTTAGTTGTAAGTTACAGGCAAAAGCTTGGAAAAGCTTTATAAAAACAATCGACTCAGTCTCGGATTATTCAATACCTGTAAATATATTTGTTCATAATAAGGACGGTGATGAATTGCTGTCAATTTTGAGAAAGGAGGCTTTTGATATGCCTATATGTTTAGATTTGAATGATTCACTTCGTCTTTTGAATGATTTTCCGGATGATATAGCATTTAGAACTTTTTTGCTTGATAAGGATAATCGAGTGGTAGCTATTGGTAACCCTATATTTAATCCTAAAATCAAAGAGTTATATCTGAATATTATTCATGACGAAGAAGTTGTAACGAGAAAAGGCAATGAAGCCCCAAAAACGGAATTGTTTATAGATAAGAATTTTGTTGATTTTGGAAGTTTTGATTGGCATAAGGAACAAAAAGGAGTTTTTGTATTTAGTAATCAGGGGGATATTCCTTTAGTCATTGAAGGAGTAATAACTTCTTGTGATTGTACTACTGTTGATTATCCTAAAGAACCTGTTCGTCCGGGCATGAGTGTGGAATTACTAACAGTGTATAAAGCTGATCATCCTGAATATTTTAATAAGACAATTACCGTATATTGCAATGTGGAAACTTCTCCGATAATTTTGAGAATAACGGGAAATGCAGAACAGCAATAATTCTCATACAAAAAGAGGCTTAGGTTGGTATATTGATAAGATTCTTAACCTATTCTTAATGCTCTTTGGGGCAGCATTGATCTGGATATTTCTTCAAGTGACATGTATTGCCACATTCAAAATTCCCAGTGACTCTATGGAGCCGTCTTTGCTTGCAGGAGATAACATCTTGGTGAATAAGGGGGTAATGGGAGGACGTTTGTTCAATGTATGGGATGCTTTGGAAGGAAAGGATGTACGTATATCTCGTTTGCCGGGATTAGGGAAGATAAAAAGGAATGATGTAATAGTCTTTAATTTCCCCTATTCTAAACAGCGC
>ERZ832522.2175-NODE-2175-length-24465-cov-12.743875_pt1 | contig 24465 bp, 22 predicted proteins | sample MGYA00519951_ERZ832522 | MGnify/ENA primary metagenome ERZ832522 (study PRJEB31850, sample SAMEA3708728) | human gut metagenome | biome: human gut; feature: human-associated habitat; material: faeces | place: China | collected 2014 ... | reverse complement strand
ATTTGATTCGTCGTGGTTTTATTTGATACAGATTATCCTTATCCTAAGGTCTATTTGGACTTTTGCTATCAAAAATCTATCTAAGCCATCCTATCACGGGTTTTGCTTGAGATGAACGATTGGGTGGCTTAGTTGTATTATAGCTCGATTCGACGTTTTCTTCAAATTATTTCTTGCCCCTTCAGCAGTCACATCTATTCCTCACTGTTATTCCTCACTGTTGTTTACAACCCAAATCTTTTTGAGAGGGATCAGCTCTTTAATTTCATCATCCATCTGATCGTAGTATCGCAGAAACTCCTCAATAATTTCTTTGTGGGTCCAAAGCCGGATTTCAAAGAACTGTTTAGCCGTCTCATTGATGACCGAAGATTTGAACCCACTCCATGACACTAACAGGCCATATTCGGCACCAAAGTTTTTCATCACCCCGCCCAACTGATCCAAAACAATCCGATCCACTGGCGCGTCCGTGGACTTAACCTGAACACAAATTTTGGGACTTCCAAAACCAAGTGTGCCCGCAGAAGCCAGAATATCCACACCTTTATCCGGTCCGGCCGGGCTGACATATGTAGTGAATCCCTTTGCCCGAAGAATGGCATCTACAATTTTTGCTAAACCATGCCCTTTAGTCTTTTGGATTATCAGGTTTGTGATAACTCCCAAGGCTTCATTTTCAATATCTCGTGCTTCTTCATCATCCTGTGGCTCTTGCGGAGTAATTTGGGGCGCTTTCTTTCCCTGCTTCTGGGCATGGATCACTGCTTTTATGCGTTCTTCCTGCTTAATACGGCAAATGGTCATAAATGCCCCAAAGGAATATAAGATGTCCTGGTCAAAAGCCGTACGGGGGATGTCGCATGCAAACCAATCTACTTGATGGGCATGATAATAGGGATTGTCGTTGTTAGGCAAGAATTCATAATCCCCCGTAATCTTGCCGAAATGAATTACAGGTTTAATCTTGCTGGGCAGGACAACAATCTCTCCCTTTTTCATCTCATGGGCAAACGGCCATACCTGGCTCGCCCAGTTCATCGCTGTTTTGACCTTTACATCTGGGTTGTTGTCCACAAAATATTGCTGCAATTCCTGCTTGGTGGGGAACTGCATGATTGATTCAGAGAGATTGTCCCAGGTACAGTATACCTTACTGTCCTCAAGAAATTTATTCTCAAACTCGCCGTACCGCCCGGCGCGGCATAACCACATCGGCACAATAACTCCCCCATTTTTAGTAATTTGCATGTTAATTCCTTAACTTAGATTAAATTCCCTCTAACTATGAATCCGTCTTTAAAGTTCTATCAGAAGGCATGGTACAGCTTCTTATCTGCTTATCGTAAATACAATTTTAAACTTACTGCATTTGATACCTGATTCGCAAACATTTGAATTAGCCCTAATATTTTATCATGTATCTCATAATATCTATCTTCGTCCAGATCTAATGCTTCCAAATGTTCACCATGGGCAATCATATTTCGCTTTTGAAGAAGAACTGTATCAATCAACTTAAACGAACTTTCATATTCAGAGTATTCTAACCCTAACGTTGCCATAATCTCTATAAATATTTCAGAATTCAAATTAGAATTCGTTTTAATTATTCCTTCTACAGGAATATTTGATTTAATTTCTTGATTTTGAATAACGCTTCTCACAATATTTGTATGTATAGTAGTTTTATTGCTTTCTTCGAAAGATTTTAAGTCATATTTTATTGCGATTGCTAAGAAGTTAGATTTTAATTGTCTATATGGCAATTTTAATGTTGCAACATACTCTAAATAATATGTTGCAACATTTTTTATACTACCTTCCCAATGAGCATAAAGAAGAGCTATCCCTGCACGGATTGCAGTATCTTTTGCAAATTTTCTTGCACTTGCAATATTAGAACGAACCGCTGAAAGCTCACGTTTACGCCAGGCCAACTCAGAATCAATTGCATCTTGTAAGTCATTCTCAGTTCGTATTTTCATGGCCTAAAATACTCATCTCCAAACAAAGACAGTTCCCTAAATCTTGGTATTGATCTGACTCCGGGAGTAGTATTCCTTATAAATGTTTCTTCGGAATACAAAGACTGAACTTTGCAAGTTAACCATTCATTTCTATTTTTAAGTTGCAAAATTTCCTGAATGTTTTTATACACGCCTGCGGCAATAGTTTGAAATGCAGCCGCCATTACGGGGCCAACATATTTTTTTCCATTATATTTTTTAAAAGCATTTTCCTCAAAAACGCCATAAAGAAGGCCAAAGGTCGCAGCAAACTTATCTCTGACTATATCATAGTCTAATTTTGCACTACACAGAGCGATGGTTTCCTTGTCTAAGAGCTCTGCAAAATCCGTATAGTCTTTTATTTTTTCCCAATCAATATTCTCAGAAATTAGCAATCTTAAAACTAATTCTGTTCTGTACTGTTCATCTGCTCTTCGATCTGAGATTGGCAAGCAATTCTTGAAATTCTCTTCTGAATCCAATCTCATTACAAATTCATAGAATGATTTGTTTGTCATTATCATCAAGCAATTTCGCACTTCTTGATCGCTGAGCAAAGATCCGCCTGTGTTAAGTCTTTGAAAAAGTTCATATTTCGTAGTCGGATCGCTTTCTTTCTTCATAATAATGACGTCCATACGCGCACGTTTGAAAAAAAGCTGTTGTTCCTTAGTAAAACTTAATTCCGGAATTTCATTATTCCACTGTACTCCTGCAAAAGAAGGAAGGTAATCTGTTTTTTGCAATGTCAATGCCGGAAGATCTTCTCCATTTTCATCTTTCAGAATTCCAACAAACTGAAAAATTGTAGACAGTCTCTGTACTCCATCAATAACATCCCAAACGCCGTCATCATTCTGGCTTACAAAAATAGACGGAATAGGAATATTAAGCATAATAGATTCAATTAACTTAGTCTTTTGATATTCACTCCATCGAAACACTCGCTGGAATTCCGGATGAATGTCCATTTCTCCATCGCGATACAAATTAATCAATTCACCAATGGACATCTGATAAGTCTCTCTATATATTTTACTAGCTCGGGCAGTTATTTCTTCCTGCAAAGACATAAAGTATTACCTCCTTATTACCCTCTACCTAATCTTCTTTTCCGCATTTTTTTCCAAATAACCCTACACTGAGAACAAATTTCCTGTTCAATGCCTAACAGTTTAATAAGAACTTCTCGATCCACCAAATCTAGTGCTTTTTCAATGTCATCATCATTTCGGACGACGTGATCTATTTCTTGCAAAAGTTCGCTTCTAAACACAGGGTCAATGCATTGGATTTTAGGAATCAAGATATTACCCATTTCTCCCGGAAGAATTTCAAGAACCCCTCCACCATAACTTCTACCACAGATTTCCGTAAATGCAAAAGAAACGCTGTTGTAATATGCAAGAAGGACATTTTCAGGATCTACACCATTCTTGAATTTCATCCTGTGCATAGTATCCGTTGATACTGCGCCACAACGGTTAAGGACAAATTTAGGATAAAGATTATTTCGTCGCAGGAAAAAGGCATCTGGAACCCAAACAGAAGGAACAATATACCATCTATCACGAATCGAGCATTTATATCCTACATGTTCACTCTTTGCTTCCCCTGCTAAGATATAATCTTTATACCCTTGAGGATAATCTCCATATGGAGTATCGGGGAATCTGACTAAACGAGCCGGTTTACCTGCTGCTTTATTCAAATTCCAATCAGCTTCGGTAAAATAGATTCCATGTGCATGAGAACTCCGCCCGATTAGTGGGAGCGTTGCTTCTTCTAGATGATAATGACTTGTGACTTCTTCTGTGACAGAAAAATAGCCATTGTTTCCAGTAGTAATACCGACATTTATGAGCCCATATTCAGAAAATTTTGCGAAACGATTGTCAGTCCTTAACTTTTGGACTAACTTCATCTCATCGCCGTTGATGAAGTATTTTGTCCACTTTTCCTTGACGTGCTGCACTGGTTGAAAACCGTTCGAAGCCACATCCAAAGCATCGAATCCGCTCAGGTCATTCATTTCGATAATTCGGATACCTTTTTCCGCTTCTCCTTTTTCGCCTATAAAGACTACAACCTCTTGCTCAATATCAGGAAAAACAAGCTGTTCAAAGGTGATCAGGGTAATTTTAGCAAGGTGGTTTGCCAAGTAAAGCCGGAGATCTTCTGCATAGGCAACTTGTAGAATCTCAGCAGGAATCACAAATGCGATTTTGCCTCTTTTCGAAAGCATTTGTACACTCGCTACCATGAACGCAACCCAAGCATTGATTAGCTTATTGGATTTCATGCCATGAGAAGTTAGTATCTGGGCCTGACACTCTCTTTGGCTTTCTTTTAGGTATTGATAACGAATATAGGGAGGATTACCCAAAATCAAGTCATAAGTTTTCTTACCCAAAGTCTCCTTGTAGAAGTCAAAGAAATCCTGATTGATCACTTTTACCTTCGGAATATCTTTATACCTACCAGACACTTTTTGAGCTTCTGGTGTTTCGATTTCAACCGCCTCAACTCTGCTGACTTTGTCAAGCAGACCGGTCTCTTTTAGGCCGTCGAGAAAGACACCATCTCCACAGCTTGGCTCTAATACGGCATCAATGTTTTCGGACGCAAAAAGGCTCACCATAGCGTTTGCCAACTTCTGAGGAGTGTAATACGCTCCTCTTAATTTCTGTTCTGAACTGTCCTTTTTGAGTCTCATCTAAACTAACCTCGCTTAATATTCAAGACGATAAACTCTCTCAATTAGGCCTTGAATTTTATGGATAAGAGCATTTTTCTCATCCTGCAGTACTGTAGCAATACGTTTTGCTGGATGATTCATAAGTTCTGTATTTATGCTGTAAATCCTACGACTGGCAGCAACTACACTGTCATGGATTTCTTTTTGTTTTCTATCGCTAAAATCTAGTTCGACAACCGGTAATGTTGACAGCACAAAAGTACCTCGTGCTGTAAATCCGTTCTCAAAATCGCTTCCTACAATCTCCAGGATCTTTTCGGTAATTGGATTAGACAGCCATGCTTGGAGATATTCCAGTGCATATGGGCTTCCTTCCTTTTTAGAAACCGCGCAGTAACCCGCAGTTCCACCAGAAGCAATCAGAATATCGTTGGTATCCAGAATATACATCGGCTCTTTACTCAACACGCCCACAATTAACTTGGGAGTATTGATAAAGGCCGTCAAAGCTTGTGTCCTTCCATATTGATACCAAGTATCAGAAGTAGCATTAGGAACATCTCTAATACCTTGATCAGACACGCATTTGGGAACCAAACGATCATAGTAGTCTTCCAAATACGCAAATGTTCCCGGAAAATGAGATTTCATATAGTCAATCGTGAACAGACGCCCTTGCTGGTCATAGGGGAAAATAATCTGCTTATCCGTTGTTAAAAGGCTATACGAATTTAGACCTTTTTCCGCCTTCTTTGTGGGTTTAAAATAAGGGCGCAAAATTTCACGTTCGATCTTATAATGCTTTCCATTCCGGCAAATTTCAACCGCAGTCTCATCTTCCGCTACGATCTCATCTGAGGAGAACCAATAGATTGGAGTAGGACGTTCCGCACTTGTTTGAATTCCATTGAAGATTTCAGCGTGTTTTGTGATTGGAACAGCAACCTGATCCAGATGTTGGAGCATTGTTAAAAATGCAAAATCCGTTGTGAGTCTCCAGGGAAGCTTGTTGAGAATAGAGGAGCCAAATTCTATGGAACTGACCTTCTCTCCAACCCACAGCTTATTGGCAGAATCCACGCCAGTGTAACGGAATTTCTCTTGTGGAGACTTACACAAAAGGAGGATGGAGCTATAAATAGTCTTATCCTCAAACAACTGTGCATCCCCAAAATCATCAAGGCTTACCAAGTATCGGCCTTTTGCAATTAAGCTTCGCAGATGTTCTCCTGCACCAACTTTGAAAAATTTGTTTGGGACAATATAACAAATGTAGCCTGCATCCTTTGTTTTTCTGATAGCCTGCTCAACAAAAATAAAGTACTTATCAAATTGCTTGTATGATGTTATATACTTTTTCTTATAGATTTCAACTTCGCTGCTTGGAAGAAGTGCATGCATGCCTTCGGTATTCACATAAGGAGGATTACCGATTATGGCGTCAAAGCATTCTCCATTATTGATTTTTTCCCAGTTAAACGGGACAATCTCCAATCGCTGGCTATCTGCTCCAGCAATTCCTATCAACTCTTTTTCGCTGACTAAGGCATTGCCAAAGAAAATATTTGCACTTAGGTCCGGCAAAATGGGCGAAACAGTTTCAACAGAAGGTTCGGTTTCGTTTTCAATCAGTTTGACCAGGAGAGAGAACTTGGCCACTTCTACAGCATGAATGTCAATATCAATGCCGTAGATGCACGAACACAAAAGTTTCTTCTTCTCGGCCAAAGGTAATTTATAGAGATCAATTCCTATCTCTTCCAAATGGTTTTGTTGGCCAGCATTCAAATACCATTGCACACAATAGTTTTGAAGATAGGAAAATGCTTCTTCCAGAAATACTCCAGAGCCACATGCGATGTCAGCAATACGCAGCTCTAACAATTCTACTGGTGTTTTATTTTGGCAAATCTTGGACAATGTTTTCTCAACCATATATTTGACAATTTCCGTGGGAGTTGTGACTACGGAACGATTGAGGCATTCCTTCTTTTGTTGCAGGCCAATCGTGCCGTTTTCTAGCAGAACTAACTGCTCTGTTAAAAACAGCTCATAAATTTTACCTAGCAGATGAGGTTCAATAATGTTAAAGAGGTAGGGACTCTGAGGGTAATATAACCCTTCAATCATATCTGTAATAACATCACAAGAGAGATCAAAAATGATGTCATCGCCCGAAAACATCCCGGAGTTGTATCTTTGATCCGCAGCTCTGAACAGTTGCTCCAGACTTTTCTGCAATTGAGCTCTATCTGTAATGGCTTCTTTCAAATTATGGTACAGAGGCAGATTTCTGTCCTCACAAATTCTCAGGAAAACAATCTGGTTGATAAATTCCTGTACAACATCATTTAGAACCTCCAAGGAGGTATATCGTCCACCTTTCACGTATAGCTCATTACTCAGAGCAATACGCCAACTGTTAATCTGAGACAAAAACAGTTCATCGACCTGCTGTGTTTGACCACCGGAAGCAGGGAAATTAGCGTCTAGATATTGATCAAATGCACCGGAATATACTGCTGATTTGGAAATCAAGCTGCAAATTTCATCGAGCTTTTCTACATATTCAGAGTAATGGTAGAGCCGGTAACGTGCAACTGTACAGCTGTCGTTTTCCAGCGGAAAATGGCAAGTATCATATATCGCTAAGAACTCGAAGTTAGTTAGAACGGCTACCCTATGCTTCGCATTCCAACCATATTTTCTGGTCTGAATAGCAGGAGCATCAACTTTCGTAATGTCAACTGATGGTTTCTTGGCTTCTACGAAAAATTTTGCTACCCCTCGGAGCGTCATTGTATAGTCCGGACGATCTGAACGCGATGAATAATTTTCAGCAATAACTTCTCTATATTGAGGTGCAGCCCCCTTTTCATTGGCTACGTCCCATCCTAAAATTTTAAGAAAAGGGTCGATAAACTCGATACGGCAAGAGTGTTCGTTATATGCCTTTTTGGTGTCTTTATAAAAATCTATGTTTACATCAAAATGCTCAACCAGCTTTTGAAGTTCAATCTTATTATTCATTATCAAACTCCACCTTTCGCTTCTCGTTGGTGGGCTTTTCTGCATTCTCCGGGATAATCCAAATGCGGCTTAACCGAGTTGCTCCAGGAATTCGATTCGTCTTGCATAGTATTTGAACCTGCCGTGGAGTCACACCCCATTTTTCAGCTACCTCTTGAACCGTAATATAACCGTTCATTTCTCAACACCTCATTAAGCCCAAGATACAAAAAACCAATTTAATTATATTCGTTTAAACGAAATCTGTCAATCTCGATCGCTACAATTTTACCTATTCTCTCTACCTTTCCGCATATTCACCTAAATCGTTCGTGATGTGTACTATATGATAGACAAAGACCAGAAGATAGTCTACATGTTTAATGGAATAAAGATAAAAACGCGAGAAGCACACCTTCAACCAATACTGCTTCTCGCGGATTTTCTTTTGTGTCAGTCTAACTGCTCTTTCTCCGTTACAACTTTCAAATATAGTTCCGGATCACCGTTCAAAATCAACTCAGTATAGGCCAGCGGATCATTATAGATCAGCCAGTCCAGCGCTGACCGCTGGTACATGCTGTTTGCCACCTCGTTCTCTACGGCGGTGCAGTTGATGGAGAGCATCGTCCCATCATCCAAGCGCAGCTCCACGCAGGCGGTGTCTATGTTGAACTCACAAGACAAAACCTTTCTCATACTCGTTACCTCCTAATGCTTAAATTTCGATTGACTTTTCACATCGTCACAAGATCCGTTTTGTTAATTTTAGAATCTGGCAAGCAATGCGTGTGGCTATCCACACACCAATCCGGCAAGCAATGCGAGTGTTAATACACACTCACATTTCCTGCCGTCTGCTTGTTGAGGGCAGCGCCCCCAAGCCCCCTTTGAACACAGAATTTCATTCTGTGGCTGCGCGTTCTGCGAACGCTTTGGAAGGGTACGCCGAAGCGTCTCCCCTTTAAGATGCGATGGAACAAATCGTTCCACTCATACTGCCTGAGGGCTACCGTGAAACACAGTAGCTCTCGCTAGATGCGTGGGCAAAATGTTTTCCCATCGTTCGCTTTTACTCCGCACCCCGTGCCTTGTTTTAGGGCATAGGGTGTCGTGAATCGCGACATCTTCCGGAACCTTTAGGGTGCCCTAAAAAAGAGCACCCTCTTGAACAATGGGGTGGCAAAACACCACCTCACATTTTCTTTCCCGCAACGGTGGCGACGGTCGCAACGGTGCTGAGAGTACCCCTCAAAACACCGTCGCGACCGTTGCGAGCGTCGCGCTTTACTCGATTACTTCAAACGCAGGTGCTTCCACCACCATGTAGGTCAGCCGGATACGCCGCCCGGCGTGCTTGGTTTTGTTCTCATACTTTACCTGATGTTCTTCCAACAGGCGGCTGGCATTCACATTCAGATGCTTGGTGAGCCGGTTTACCGCCATATCAGTCTGAATCGCTTGGGCCAGCTCCGTAGGACTCCCTTCCCATTCGCGGTTCTCGGAGGATACGATCTTTGCCACGGCTTCCAGTACCGGGTCCGTGGGCTGCTTCCAAAGCTCATTCTCTGCATGGTCGAGGCTCCAAATTAGGTTCTCCTGCTCCTTGCTCAGATACAGCCGCTGATCCGGCTGGTCTCTGCCTACCACTTCCAGAGTGGCCTTGCTATCTGTCCGCTTTTCCTTCTGCATCAGGAACGCCCCATCCGCACATCCCAGCAAGCCCGTGGTGCCGGAAATCATTTCAAAGCTGTCTCCCGCAGGCTGCTTTCTGGTGTGGTGAACGATCAGGACGCAGACGCCATGTCGGTCAGCAAATTGTTTCAGCTTGCCGATCACCTCATAGTCGCTGGAATAGCTGTAACTATCGCTCACTGCCTCCCGGACTTTTTGCAGGGTATCCACGATAATCAGCTTGGTATCACTGTGTTCCCGAACAAACTTTTCCAGCTGTTCATCTAGGCCGCCGCCGATCATCTTGGCGCTGGTGGCAAAATGCAGGGAGCTTGTTCCCTCTACACCAAACATGCGGAACATCCGGCGCTGCAAACGGCTCTCGTCATCTTCCAGAGCAAGATAAAGGACGGTTCCCTGGTGGACTTTGTAGCCCCACAGGTCTTGCCCGGTACTGACATGGTGGGCGATTTGCGCCACCAGGAAGGACTTGCCGATTTTCGGCGCTCCGGCAAGGATGTACGCTCCTGTATAGAGCAGGTTCTCAATCACCGCGGACTTGCCCTCAAACACATTGTCCATCAGCTCATCTAGGGTCACAGTATGCAGATAGGCTGGGTCACTCATGCGGCGCATCTTCCGGTAAAGTTCCTCCAAATCTCTTTCCGGGGAATTGCTTTTTTCGTCCGGGTCTGGTATAGTGGTCTTGTAATTTTGAGAGATTGACTGCCCATCATCTGCGCCAACAGATGAGCCCTGGGCGGTCATTTTCTTTTTCTCATCGGTCATAGGCAAAGTCCTCCTGCATCCCGTTCATAATGGTTGCGATCATCTGGATGGTATCCAGCAGATCATCGTTTACACCTGGCCCGGCCTCGATCCGGCGCAGCTCGTCCAGCACAGCAGCCAACTGGTCCCGCAGGGCCTTGTAGACCCTGGGGTTGCCCTGGACCACCACATCCCGTTCCAGCAGCCGCCGGATGATGTAATCCTGCTTGGTCAGGCCGGTGAGCTTCACCAGGGCTTCCAGATGGAGATCCTCCTCCGCCGATACCCGGAAAGCCACAGTCTTGTTCCTCCAGCGGTTGTGGTTGTCATAGTTCTTCTTGGACATTTTCTTACACTCCCTTCTCATTTTTCAGCGAATCCAGCTTGTCGGCCATTTCCACCTGACGGGTGGGGAACAGATGGGCATAGCGGTAGGTGATGTCGATGCTTTCATGCCCTACACGCTCTGCGATGGCCAGGGCGGTAAAGCCCATGTCGATCAACAAGCTAATATGGCTATGTCTCAAATCGTGTATGCGAATCCTTTTTACCCCTGTTTGCTTGCAGCCACGGTCCATTTCCCGGTGGAGATAGCTTTTGCTGATGGGGAACATCCGGCTGTCCGGCTCCACGCCGTAGAGCTGCTTGAGGTAGTCCTGCAGCTCGTCACAGAGGAACTGAGGCATCTGGATCACCCGGTTGCTCTTGGGCGTTTTGGGAGTGGTGATAACATCCTGCTTGTTGATCCGCTGGTACGACTTGTTGATGGTGAGGGTGCGTTTCTCAAAGTCAAAGTCCGCCGGAGTCAGGGCCAGCAGTTCACCCTCCCGGACACCGCACCAGTACAGGACCTCAAAGGCGTAGAAGGACAGTGGCTTGTCCATCATGGCCTCAGAAAACTTGGTGTACTCCTCTCGGGTCCAGAACAGCATCTCCTTCCGCTCCTCTGCCCCCATGTTGCCTGCCTGCCGGGCCGGGTGCGCGATACGGCCGCGCGGGATGAGCGCCGCCTTACAGCGTGGCGTTGAATGCGGGGATGAGCGCCGCCCAGGTAGCGCTGCCTACCACGCCGTCTACCGGCAGGCCGGCGGTGGCCTGGAACAGACCTACGGCACGGGTGGTGTTCTGGCCGTAATTTCCGTCCACTGTCAGCAGAGGACGGCCGCTTATGCCGTTCAGATAGCTCTGCACAAAGCGGACGTAATCGCCGGTGGAGCCTACGCGCAGCGGTACGCCGGGATACTGAGTGGTAACGTGCGTGGGGTTGCCCGCCTGCATGGCGTTATGCACGGAGACGATCTTGTTCCAGGTATCCTTGCCCAGAATGCCGTCGGCGGAAAGGCTGAACTGGCGCTGGAAGCGGCGCACGGCGTTGGTCATATTGTTTCCGTACGCGCCGTCCACGGTCTGCGTGTTGATGCCGGTGTAGATGCGTGCAACTTCGTTCAGACGGCCCTGCATGTGGCGCACATCCTGGCTGCGGTCGCCCGGGCGCAGGGGAATGCCGGGATAGGTGTCGGCGCTGCCGCCGATGGTGGCATTGTAATCGCTGACGATGGCGTTCCAGGTATCGTGGCCGATGACGCCGTCCATCGAAAGACGGTTGATCACCTGATACTGCATCACGGTGCTGGCGGTGGCGGAGCCGTACCGTCCGTCCACGACCAGACGGTTGAGGGTGGGGTACTTGGCGTCGCGCAGGCCGTTCAAATAGGTCTGCATCCGCGCGACTTCGCTGCCGGAGCTGCCGGGCCGCAAAGCGGTGCCGGGATAGACGGGATCGACTACGGCGAGGACTGCATTATTATTTTCAAGCATAAAAATTGCCTCCTTCTGCCCCATGGTATGCGCGCGGCGTGCGCCGCGTGCGGGGGCGGAAAGGAGGCTGTTTTGCGTTACAGAGCTTTTTTGCGGTGCGTTTCCACAGCTTTCAGCAGAAAATACAGCAAAGCGGTGTCCAAAGGCAGCTTAACGGCATTTTTGATAAGCCGCATGCCGGAAATCACGAAAGCGTTGCCGTACATGATATTCAGCCACAGCGGCGTGAGCACCAGGTTGATGACGAGCACCGCGGACAGGCAGGCGCAGAACGTGCGCCACAGGGACACGGGTTTTTTGTACAGCCAGCAGCCGTATAAAAAGCCCAGCAGGAACTCGTTGAGCGTGAAGCCGGGAAAAAAGCCGCCGTTGGGCCGCAAAAAGTAGCCCGCCACGTCGGTGACGATGCCCATTAGCCCGGCCAGCCACGGGCCGTACAGGAACGCGCACGTTCCTGCGGCCAGAAAGGAAAAGCCGATCTCCAGAAACTGGCTGACCGCGATGGTAAACTGGTTGAGCACCAGGCTCAGCGCCGCCAGCATGGCGGCCCCGGCCAGACTGGCGGTGCGCCGCACCTCGCGGGCGGCGTCGGACAGGCGGCGGGGAAAGCCGCGCAGGGAATCGAATGTGGATTGAAAAGCAGACATGAAAAAACCTCCTTTATTTTGGCGTTGCCGCATAAAGGAGGCAAAAGGCCCGCGCACAGCCGCACGGCGGCGCGCTTGCGCGCGGCTCCGGGCGGCCCTGGCAGGCCCGTGTTGCATTCGTCATGCAGCAGCGGGATGCGAAGCCTGCACCGCAAGCGGTGCTTTTCGTCCGTTCCGCAACTCCCCGTCGGAACGGCACTGCGGCCCTTTTTGGAGGCCAACGCGCAGGCTTCTACTCTGCGATAGGGTTATTATAGGACGGCGGAAGGAAAATTGCAAGTATCCGCGCGTTTTTTCTTTCAAAGCGCTGCGCCCCATGATACAATACAGGCAGAATGAAAAATATTTTGGGCGGCGGGCCGCTTGCGGCCGCGCTGTCTGCGGAAAGCGGGGCAGTCGCATGGAAAAGATATCGCGCAAAAACTGGGCGCTCATCTGGGTGCTGGGAATGGCGGGGCAGATCTGCTGGAACATCGAAAACTCCTGGTTCAATACCTTTGTATACCGGAAGATCGCGCCGGACCCGTCCATCGTGGCGTGGATGGTGGGCGTTTCCGCCGTGGTGTCCACCTTCTGCACGTTCCTCATCGGCACTGCAAGCGACAGGCTGGGCAGGCGCCGCCCGTTCATCGCGTTCGGGTACATCCTGTGGGGCGTGTTCACCATCGGCTTCGGCGTCACGGAGTTCCTGCCGAAAGATCCGCTGTGGCTCGCGGCCACCTGCGTGGTGCTGGCGGACGCGGTGATGAGCTTTTTCGGCAGCATGGGCAATGACGGCGCGTTCAACCCCTGGACGACCGATATCTCCAGCGCGGGCAACCGCGGCAAGGTGGGCGGCGCGCTGGCCGTGATGCCGGTGTTCGCCACCATTTTCGGGGCCATTGTGTCGGGCATTATCATTGACGCGCTGGACTTCTTCGCGTTTTTCACCATCATGGGCGGCATGGTCATTGCTGTGGGCGTGCTGTGCCTGTTCACGCTGCGGGATGCGCCGGGCCTCGCCCCCAACCGGGACCCACGGGGTTTTTGGCACCAGTTCGCCGCTGTGTTCGATTATAAGATCGTGGGCCGCAACCGGGAGCTGTTCTGGGTGTTTCTGGTGATGATGGTGTATTTCATCGGCTTCAACGTATATTTCCCGTACATCACGGTTTACTTTACCGACAACCTGGGTATGGACTACACGCTCACGGGCGTGGTGCAGGGCGCGGGCCTGCTGGCCGCATCGGTGCTCACCATTCCCGCCGCCCGCTTCATCGACCGCGGCAAGTGCGGGCCGGTCATCGCGGCGGCCGTGGGCTGTAATCTGCTGGGCCTTCTGGGCGTCAGCTTTTCCACGGCGTTCGTTCCGCTGCTTATCGGTGTGTTCGGCGCCGGCGCGGGGTATATCCTGGTGCTGCAGGCGCTGACAGCGTGGATCAAAAACCTGTATCCGGAGGACCAGCGCGGCCAGTTCGAGGGTGTGAAGCAGCTGTTCTTTGTGTGCGTGCCCATGATCGTCGGCCCGGCCATTGCCACCCCTGTTATCAATGCTTTCGGCGTTGAAAAAATTGTCAACGGCGTGGCGGGCATGGTGCCCGGCAACAGTCTGTTTCTGATTTCGGGGCTGGTGACGCTGCTGGCGCTTTTGCCGCTGCTCCCCGCCGCGCGCATGGAAAAAGCGCGCGCCGGAGCCGCGGCGCAGCCGTAAAATGCAGACGGCCCGGCCCAGGTTCTTTTGGAGGGCGCGGGCGTTTTGCATATTCTCTTTCCCGCCGCTCTATGATAAGATACAATTGTAATGCAAGGCGCGGCCCGTGCGCCGCGAAAAAGGAGTTGTTTGGATGAAATTTGAACAGATGCAGTACGCTCGCCCGGACTTTGACGCGGCGCGGGAAACCTTTGCGTCGCTGCGCGCGCGCATCGCCGCCGCGCCGGACGCGCAGGCGCAGCTGGAGGCGTTCCGGGAATTTGAGACGCTGAGCCGCCATATCTCCACCATGTCCACCCTGGCTGAGATCCGCCACACCGTGGATACGCGGGATGCGTTTTACGAAGCCGAGCGGGAATTTTTTGACGCAAACAGCCCGGCGCTGGGCGAAGCCCAGCTGGACGTGTACCGCGCGCTGCTGGCCTCGCCGTTCCGCACACAGCTGGAGCAGGCGCTGGGCAGGCTCACTTTTGAAAAAATGGAGGTGGACGTCAAGTCCTCCGACCCGGCCATTCTGGAGCTGATGGCGGAGGAAAACGCCCTCACCACGGCTTATGAAAAGTTGTACGCCTCGGCGCTGATCGAATTTGACGGCAGAAAAAATACCGTCAGCCAGATGAGCCTTTACAAGCAAAACCCGGACCGAGCCGTGCGCAAAGCCGCCTACGAAGCCGAGGGAGCATGGTTTGATGCGCACCGGGCCGAGCTGGACGAATTGTACGATAAGCTGGTGAAAAACCGCACGGCCCAGGCACGAAAGCTGGGTTATGAGAATTTCATCCCCCTGGGCGCCATCCGCATGCGGCGCATCGGCTACACGCTGGAGGACATGGCCGCCTACCGTGCGCAGATCAAAAAAGATTTCGTGCCCGTGGTGGCGGAACTGAAGAAGCTGCAGTATGCCCGCACCGGCGTGGCGGACCCGAAATTCTACGACGACGCGTTCTGCTTTGCGGACGGAAACCCCGCGCCCCACGGCACGCCGGAAGAAATACTGGCCGCGGGCCGCGAAATGTACCATGCCCTCAGCCCCGAGACGGCGGAATTTATTGACGAAATGTTCGACGGAGGCCTGTTCGACGTGCTCTCCAAGGAGGGCAAGGCCCCGGGCGGCTACTGCACCTACCTGGCGGATTACAAAGCGCCTTTCATTTTCTCCAACTTCAACGGCACGTCCGACGACGTGGACGTACTGACGCATGAAGCGGGCCATGCCTTTGCCGCGTGGGTGGCCGCGCGGAAAGACCTTCCCATGATCCTGGAGGAGCCCGGCATGGAGAGCTGCGAGATCCACTCCATGTCCATGGAGTTCCTTACGGCGGAGCATCACGAAAAATTCTTCGGCACGGACACGCCCCGGTATGAACTGGCCCACGCCGAGGACGCGATGTACTTTTTGCCATACGGGACCATGGTGGACGAATTCCAGCACATCATGTACGCCGAGCCGGACCTGACGCCCGGGGAGCGCAACGCAGTATGGGCAAAGCTGGAAAGCGAATACCGCCCCTGGCTGGACTTCGCGGGCCTGCCCTTCTACGGACGCGGCGCGGGCTGGCAGCGCCAGCTGCACATCTACGAGGTGCCGTTCTACTATATCGACTACTGCCTGGCCCAAACGGTGGCGCTGCAGTTCTTCACCGCGTTTCTGCACGACAAAAAGGACGCCTGGCGGCGGTACCTGGCTCTGGTGGGCGAGGCCGGCGGCAAGACGTATCCGGGTCTCGTGGCGGCGGCCGGGCTGGACAGCCCGTTTGCTCCCGGAACGCTGGCGAAGCTGGGCAAAGAAGTGGGCGCGTGGATCGCGGCGCAGGACGCCGCGCTGAACGCCCGGTAAAGGACCCGGCTCCGGAATGGACCGGACAGAAAAGGCCCGGGAAGGGCAGGGCGGAACAGGAGGCCTGAAGATATGATACAGGAAAAGGGAAAACGAAGGGCCCGGCGCGCGCCGGCGCTGCTGGCGGCGTATCTTGCGCTTGCGCTTTTGGCGGGCTGTACCGGCGGCGCGGGCAGCTCCGCGGCGGAACAGAACAGTGCGTCCTCCTCCGGTGCGGCGGAAAGCGCGCTTTCCGCCCCCGCTGCGCCGCAGGAGACCGTTTTCTCCGGTGCGTCCTCCTCCTGCCTGCCGTCCGAACCGCCGGAGGATGCGCCGGAAACGCTGGGGCCGGGGCATTTTACCAGCGTACAGGATCGCGCGGAGGGGGAGCAGGATCCCTATTTGGAGCTATACGCCGACGGCACGTTTATGTTCATGTGCAATGTGTATCAGGGGATGACGACGTATCTGGGAACGTGGAGCTATGAGAGCGGCGTTCTGACGCTGACGCGCCCCAGCGCGGAGGAGACCTATGTTTTCTTCGCGCAGGACGCCGACACGCTGCTGATGCACAGCGGAGACCTGGTGATGACGCAGCCCGGCGCAGTGCTCACACGGCTGGCGCAGTAGCATAGAAAGCGGGCGCGGTGCAAAACCGCGCGCAAAAAGCATAAACAACAAAAAACACGCCCTGAAGCGAAGCGGAATGCTGTCTCAGAACGTGTTTTTTCTTTTTTGGTATTTTCCCTGCGCCGATTGTTTATGATAATTTTATTCTGCGCCGCACCCGTTTGTGCCTGTATGCCGCGATCTACTTCCAGCCGAGGTCGCGCAGAATATCCTGCCGCGCGGCAAGGCCCATACGCGCCAGATGCTCGATGCGGTCGTCCGTCATCTGCGCGGCAAGGCCCGAGATGCTGAACGCCGCCTCCGCACGGCCGTTCATGCCCGGCACCGCCAGCGCCACACAGCGGATGCCCAGCTCGTTTTCCTCGTCGTCGATGGCATAGCCCGCCATGCGCACGCGCTTGAGCTGCTCGATGAATGCGTCGAAATCCGTGATGGTATGCGCTGTCAGCGCCCGGATGCTGCTTTTGCGCCACACGCGTTCGGCCTCGCCGTAGCTCTGGGTGGCCAAAATGGCCTTGCCCACGCCTGTGCAGTACATGGGGATGCGAAGCCCCACATGGCTGGACATGCGCATGCCGCCCAGCCCGGCGCCGGCCTCCGCCTTATAGATGTATACGATGTCCACGCCGTCCTGGATAACCAGATGCACCGCCTCGCCCGTATGGCGGGAAAGCTTGTCCAGATGCGGCTTTGCAACGGACATGATATCCATATCGTTGACGATGCCGCTGGACAGCTCGAACATCTTCATCGTCAGCCGATAGTGCGTGGAGAAACTGTCCTGCACCGCGTAGCCCAGCGATACAAGGCTGGAGAGCAGCCGGTGCGCCGTGCTTTTGGGCAGGCCGCTCTCGGCGCTGATGGTCTGCAGGGACGCGCCCTTGGGGTGTGCGCACAGGACTTCGATCAGTGCGAAGATGCGTGCCACGCTCTGCACGCCGCCGTTGCTGTTTTCCACAAGAGCACCCCCTTTTCTTTGTTGCGTTCCACAATGCGAAACGGTTTTCCGTCTGTATTGTAACTTGTTTTGCGCCAAAGCGCAAGCCCCCGGCCCCGCTTGGATGCAAGAAATATCCGCTTTTGGGCAAAAAACGCAAGAATCGCATTGACAATAAAACCTGTTCGTTTATAATGAAGCCAGAAAGAAAGTGGAACGGCGTTCCACAATATGGAACACACCCCCACCGGGAATAAAAGGAGAAGATTGCTATGAACGACGTGATTCAGAAAATCTACGACATCGGCATCGTGCCCGTCATCGCCATCGACGACGCAGACAAGGCTGTGCCTCTGGCAAAGGCCCTGGTCAAAGGCGGCCTGCCCGCGGCCGAGGTCACGTTCCGCACCGCAGCGGCCGAGGAGGCCATCAAGCGCATCGTGGCCGAAGTACCTGAAATGCTGGTGGGCGCGGGCACCGTGCTGACGAAGGAGCAGGCGGACCGAGCCATCGCCGCCGGCGTCAAGTTCATCGTCAGCCCGGGCTTTAACCCCGAGATCACCAAATATGTCATCGACAAGGGCATGCTGATGATGCCCGGCACCGCTACTCCGGGCGAGATGGAGCAGGCCATGAGCATGGGCCTGGACGTTGTGAAATTCTTCCCGGCCGAACAGAACGGCGGCGTCGCCAAGCTGAAAGCCGTGGCCGGCCCTTACACAAACCTGCGCTGGATGCCCACGGGCGGCGTCAACGCCAAAAACCTGCTGGACTACCTGTCCTTTAACAAGATCGTTGCCTGCGGCGGCACCTGGATGGTGAAGAAGGACCTCATCGAGGCCGAAAACTGGGACGAAATCGAGCGTCTGACGCGCGAGGCCGTCAACACCATGCTGGGCTTCGAGGTCAAGCACATCGGCATCAACACCGAGAACGCCGAGGAAGCCATGAAGGCCGCCAAGCTGTTCGAGCTGATGTTCGGCTTCGACGTTGCCGAGGGCAACAGCAGCATCTTCTGCGGCAGCCGGGCCATTGAGATCATGAAAAAGCAGTATCTGGGAAAGAACGGCCACATCGCCATCGGCACCAACACGCTGCCCCGCGCTATCGCCTATTTCAAGAGCCGCGGCTTCGAGTTCAACGAGGAGACCGCCAGCCCCAAGGCCATTTACTTCAAAGACGAGATCGCCGGTTTCGCCGTCCACCTCGTGCAGAAGTAATTTTTTACAGCTTTGCACAGCAAGGCTGTAAAAAGCGGCCTGAGCTGCGGCATTTGCGGTTCAATGTTTTTATAATTGCAGATAAGATATATAAAAGACAGGAGAGTATTTTTTCATGGCAAAGAAAGTTGTTACCTTCGGCGAGCTGATGATCCGCCTGCAGCCCTATAACTACGAGCGCTTCGTCCAGGCCGACCACCTGGAATTCACTTTCGGCGGCGGCGAGGCCAACGTGGCCGTCAGCCTGGCCAACTATGGCCTGGACGCCGCTTACGTCACCAAGCTGCCCGCCCACGCCATCGGCCAGGCGGCGGTGAACAGCCTGCGCCGCTACGGTGTGGACACCAGCAAGATCACCCGCGGCGGCGACCGTGTGGGCATCTACTTCAACGAGAAGGGCGCTTCCCAGCGTCCCAGCGTGTGCATTTATGACCGCGCCCATTCCGCCATTTCCGAGGCGACTACGGCTGATTTCGACTGGGATGCCATTTTTGAGGGCGTGGAGTGGTTCCACTTCACCGGCATCACCCCGGCGCTGGGCGCCAATGTGGTGGAGATCTGCAAGGAGGCCTGCAAGGCCGCGAAAGCTCATGGCGTGAAGATCAGCTGCGACCTGAACTACCGCGGCAAGCTGTGGACACGCGACGAAGCCCGCGCCGCCATGACGGAGCTGTGCCAGTATGTAGACGTGTGCATCTCCAACGAGGAGGATGCCAAAGACGTATTCGGCATCGAGGCCGAGAACACCGACATCACCGGCGGCGAGCTGAACAAGGAAGGCTATAAGAGCGTGGCCAAACAGCTGGCGGACAAATTCAATTTCGAGATGGTCGCCATCACGCTGCGCGAGAGCAAATCTGCCTTTGACAACGACTGGAGCGCCATGCTTTACAACGTGGCCAAGGATGAGTACTGCTTCTCCAAGCTGTATCATCTGCACATCATCGACCGTATCGGCGGCGGCGACAGCTTCGGCGGCGGCCTGATCTACGCCCTGCTGTCCGGCAAGGACACCCAGGCCGCGGTGGAGTTCGCGGTGGCGGCTTCCGCCCTGAAGCACTCCATCGAGGGCGACTACAACTTCGTCACCGTGCCCGAAGTGGAAAAGCTGGCGGGCGGCGACGGTTCCGGACGTGTACAACGGTAATTAGCGCTTACCGTTATACAATAGATACGCCGGTATTTCCGGTGTTCAAAGAGTCTTCAAGCACTCAAACACTCATTACCTCCCAAAAGCAAAAGGGGGGCCCCTTTTGCACGGGAGAGGCAGGAGGAGACCCGTGCAAGCCAAAAATCCGAAAATTCATGTAGAGCGCTCGTTTTACCGCAGCCTGCTGGCGCTCACACTGCCTGTGGCGCTGCAGAATGTCATTTCGTACAGTGTCAACCTGATGGATACCCTGATGCTGGGCGGGCTGGGCGAGGTGGCGCTCTCTGCCACCAGTCTGGCCAACCAGGTGTTCTTTATTTATACCGTAGCCATATTCGGCGTGGCGGGCGGTGCCATCGTGCTGTGCAGCCAGTACTGGGGCAAAAAGGACGTGGATTCCATCTGCCGCGTCGCCAGCCTGGCGCTGCGCATTTCGGCTGCGGCGGGGCTGCTGTTCACACTGGTGCTGTTTTTGTTCCCGCGCCCGGTGATGCAGATATTCACCGCCGAGCCCGCCGTTATCGAGGCCGGCGCATCCTATCTGCGCATCGTGTCGCTGTCGTATTTCTTCTACGGCGTCACATCCACATTCCTGGTGGTGCTGCGCAGCGTGGAGACCGTCAACGTCTCGGTGGCGATCTACGGCGTGTCGTTTGCGGTGAACGTGTTTTTCAACTACGTGTTCATCTTCGGCAAGTTCGGCGCGCCGCGCATGGGCGTGGCGGGTGCCGCCGTCGGCACTGTGCTGGCGCGCGTGGCGGAGTTCGTGATGATCATCGCCTATATGCTCGTGTGGGAAAAGAAGATCCGCTTCCGCCTGCATATGCTGCTGTGGCCGTCGGGCGGCCTCGCCCGGGACCTGGTGCGCTACGGTTTGCCCGTGATGCTCAACGAGCTGCTGTGGAGCGTCGCCATTTCCATGCACTCTGTCATCCTGGGGCATATGAGCAGCGATATCGTGGCGGCCAACAGCATTTGCAATGTGATGTTCCAGATGGCAACGAGCATCATCCTGGGGGTGTCCAATGCCTCGGCCGTTCTGGTGGGCATGCTGGTGGGCCGGGGGGATTATCCGTACGCCCGGGCCTGTGTCAACAAGCTCATCCAGATCTACGCCGTCATCGGCGTGGTGTGCGCGGCGCTGCTGCTGGCGGTGAAGGGGCCGGTCATCGGCATTTATGACATCAAGGAAAGCACCCGCGTACTGACCGACCAATTGATGTATGTATATGCGGCGGCCATTTTCTTTATGGCGTTCACCTGCCCGCTGATCAGCGGTGTGCTGCGCGGCGCGGGGGATACCCGTTTCGCGGCTGTCACGGATGTAGGCTGTATCTGGGCGATGGTCCCCCTGGGCGCGGCAGCGGCATTCTGGCTGGGCGCGCCGCCGGTGCTGGTGCTGGCCGTGCTGAAATGCGACATGCCGCTGAAGGCATTTTTCTGTCTGCGCCGCATCGCGGGCGGCAACTGGATCCGCAACGTCACGCGGTAAAGGCCGCGCGCGGAAAATACGGAGAGAGGGTTGCCCGCCCGCCACATATCCGGGCGGACAAACGATTTTTCAACAGGCAAAGCGGCCGTGTATTTGCACGGCCGCGGTTTTGTGCTATGATGAAAAAAACGCCCCCCGGCGGCGCGCCGGACGCCAAGGAGGAAGAAAAGGAGAAACGCCATGAATCTGTTCATTTCCAGCGATATCGAAGGCACCTGCGGCATCGCCGCATGGAGCGAGACCGAGCCGGGCAGGCCGGACGGGGATTACGCCTATTTTAAGCAGCAGATGAGCCGGGAGGTGGCCGCGGCCTGCCGCGGCGCTCTGGCGGCAGGCGGCGAGCGCATTCTGGTAAAGGACGCTCATGATTCCGCCCGCAACATCGACCCCTCTGTTCTGCCCGAAGAGGTGCAGATCAACCGGGGCTGGGCGGGCGATGTTTACAGCATGATGAGCGGCATCCAGCACGGCGATTGGGACGCGGCAGTCTTTACCGGTTATCATGCGGCCGCCTGCTGCGACGGCAACCCGCTTTCCCACACCATGAACACCAGTGTGGATTATGTGGAGATCAACGGCGTGCGTGCCAGCGAATTCACGCTCAACGCCTATATGGCGGGCTATCACGGCGTGCCGGTGTGCTTTGTTTCCGGCGATGCGGCGCTGTGCGACAGTGCACGGCGCATGATACCCGATATCGCCACGGTGCCCGTCAATAAGGGGGACGGAAACTCTGCCACCAGCCTGCATCCGGCGCTGGCCGTCAAGCGTATCGAGGAAACGCTGCGCGCCCAGTTGGAGAGCGGCGCGTACCGTACCTGCATCGTGCCCATGCCTCCGAAGTTTGAGATCATCATCCGCTATAAGGAACACCGGGCGGCCTACCGCTGCAGCTTCTACCCGGGCGTGGAACAGGTGGACGAAAAAACGCTGCGCTTCACCTGTGTGGATTATATGGACGCCATGTGCCTGTTTCAGTTCGTGCTGTAAGGCTCCGGCCGCGCAAAGCAGAGGAGGAAAGCGGAGTATGACACAAAAGGAACGCATGCTGGCGGGCCTGCCCTATAAGGCGTGGATGGACGGCCTGCCGGAGGAACGCGCCCGGGCGCAGCGTGCCTGCTGGGAATTCAACCGTCTGCCGCCGGATGCGCGTGCAGAGCGCACGGCGCTGCTGCGCGGCCTGTTCGGCAGAACGGGCGAGCATCTGCACATCGAGGAGCCGTTCCACTGCGACCTCGGCTACAACATTGAGGTAGGCGAGTGGTTCTATGCCAATTACAACTGTGTGATCCTGGACGTTTGCAGGGTGACCATTGGCGACAATGTGATGTTTGCGCCCAACGTCGCCATTTATGCGGCGGGCCATCCGGTACACCCGGCCGCGCGCAATTCGGGCTACGAGTACGGCCAGCCCGTCACCATCGGGAATAACGTCTGGTTGGGCGGCAATACAGTGGTCACGCCCGGCGTGACCATCGGGGACAACGTGGTGGTGGGTGCGGGCAGCGTCGTCACCCGGGACATCCCGGCAAATGTTGTTGCGGCGGGCAACCCCTGCCGCGTGCTGCGCGCCATCACCGAAGCGGACGCGGATTATTATTTTAAAGACCGGAAATTCGACGTGGATTGGCGCGCCGAGCTTTGATGCGCTTCGTGCGGCAATAAGGCCCGGAGCCGTGCGGAAAGCAGCGCGGCTCCGGGCCTTATTGCGGGATGCGCCGGAACGGCGCGCTTAGCGATGTTTAAAAAATAGAGAAAATGCTGTGTTCTGAGAACTTTTAACGAAGCAAACACCGATTCCTGTTGGAGAAAACAGCTTTTTCGATTTTTTAAGCGTCCCCTAGTTGATGGCCTTGCCGAAGAAGGCGCTGGCGGCCTTGACCTTGCCCATCAGCGCGTCGAACTGTGCGGGCGTCAGGCTTTGGGCGCCGTCGCTTTTGGCGTGGGGCGGGTCGTTGTGGACTTCGATCATCAATCCGTCCGCGCCCGCGGCAATGGCGGCCATGGCAAGCGGTTCCACCATCCAGGCAATGCCCGCGGCGTGGCTGGGGTCAATGACCACGGGCAGATGGGTCTTGCTTTTGAGCATGGGCACCGCGGAAATGTCCAGTGTGTTGCGCATGCTCGTTTCAAACGTGCGGATGCCGCGTTCGCACAGTACGACGTTTTCATTGCCGCCGGCCATGATATATTCGGCGCTCATCAGAAATTCTTCGATGGTGTTGGCAAGGCCGCGTTTGAGCAGAACGGGCGTTTGCAGCTTGCCCAGTTCCTTCAGCAATTCAAAATTCTGCATGTTGCGCGCGCCCACCTGGATCATATCAACGTCGGCAAAGAGGGGAACGTGCTCGGTGTTCATGATCTCGGTGACGATGGGCAGCCCGGTGGCGGCGCGGGCCTCGCGCAGAAGCTCCAGGCCCTCGGCGCGCATGCCCTGGAACGCGTAAGGGGAGGTGCGGGGCTTGAACGCGCCGCCGCGCAGGATGCCCGCGCCGCTGCGCTGTACGTCGCGGGCGACTTCCACGATCTGGCTCTCGCTCTCCACGCTGCACGGCCCGGCCATCACGGAGAAATATCCGCCGCCGATCGTATGTCCCGCCACGTCCACAGCGGTGTCCGCCGGATGGAATTTCCGGTTGGCCTTTTTATAGGGCTCGCTGACCCGCTTCACATCCTCGACAAAATCATTGGCGCGCACAAGGTCGATGTCCACGCTGGATGTGTCGCCGATGAGGCCGATAAGGTGCGTGTGTTCGCCCTCGGAATTGTGAATTTTGAGGCCCTGGGCTTCAAAACCGGCGCAGAGCTGCTTCACCTGCTCCGGGTTCGCGTTGTTTTTAAAAATAACGATCATACTGCATACCCCTCTTGCGATTTAAAATTTTAAAACAAAAAAGCCGGCAG
>ERZ832522.2174-NODE-2174-length-24475-cov-7.396069_pt1 | contig 24475 bp, 17 predicted proteins | sample MGYA00519951_ERZ832522 | MGnify/ENA primary metagenome ERZ832522 (study PRJEB31850, sample SAMEA3708728) | human gut metagenome | biome: human gut; feature: human-associated habitat; material: faeces | place: China | collected 2014 ... | reverse complement strand
CTTCTGTATCTGTGGGCAGATTGCTTCTCTGATCACAGATACAGAAGGCTCATCGGCAGTTTTAAAAGGTGCGTTTGTTACTTACTGCAACGAAGCGAAGATCATGCAGGGCGTTCCGGCAGAAGTCATTGATAAATACACGGTTTATTCCACACAGACCGCAGAAGCAATGGCAAAAGCCTGCACAAAAGCCTACCGTGCAGATATCGGCATCGGAGTGACCGGAACCATGGGAAATGTCGATCCGGCAAATCCGGAAGCATCCATTCCGGGACAGGTTTATTTTGCAGTTGAAATGGACGGCAAAGTCAGATCCTATTATCTGGAACTTAAGCCGCAGCCGACAAGACGGGCCTATAAGCTGGCAGTTGCCAAAGAAATTTATGATGCAGTCATGGAGCAGATGGAGGAAAGTCAGCATGAGACAGCAGGAGAATAAAAAAGAAAATTTCCGTGAGAATCCCACAAAATTAACCTGGATTCCGAAGGTTTATAATTATGCAGAAAGAACGGGCAATCTGAAAGCAGAAGCCGTCGGTGTGGTCAGCGGAGAAAAACATTTCCCGGTGTTTGAAGACCGGATGGTGTTTAAACCACTCACAAAATCAAAGCCACTCTCTACCCCATTGTTTGCCTGTGCAGAAGTATTCTGGTCCTGGGTGATCGATACTTATTTTGTCCCGGCACCTTTGTATCAGCTTGCCTTCTGCAGAGGATATGAGGCAGAATGTGAGAAATATTATGATTACGGAACCGTATCGCCGATGATCTACGAAGAAGGAGAACATCTTCTGAACTTACTGGAGTTCTTTCGAACGTATCCGGATGAAAAAGTTCAGATTGACGATTACTTAAATTATTGTCAGATGTTTTATGATTACACCGAAATCCTGGAGGCAGATTACTTTCAGACACACCGGGGAATCGCAGAAGATCTGGCAATGCAGATTCTGATCTCGGTTCTGAAAGGCGATCAGAATTACCATTATGAAAATATTGCGTTTGTATGTGACGCATCCGGGCAGATTCTGAGGCTGGCACCGATGATCGACCACGAATTTTCCACCTGTTTTATGTTTCCGGATAACCTGTCAAGGCACAACTACTGGTTCGGTGAACTGCAAAGATCCATCGAAGGAAAGCCTGTCCAGCCGGACGAATACAAAGATTTTCCAAATGAAAAAGAACGCAGACTGATGGAAAAAAGTGCGACCTGCCTGCATCGGAATCTCGTCTATATCAAAGAACATTATCCGGAAGTGACGGCCTCGTTTCTGGAAAACGTAAGCAGACTGAAAAGCGATCTTTTGCAGAAAAGAGAGAGCTTTTTTATCCGAAAAGCAAAAGATTATCCGGATCATGCAAATTCCGACGCCTATCGGATCGGAAAAGCCAGATACAAAGATCACGATGAAGAAAAGGCGGCAGCTTTCGAAAAACAGTACGGCGGAGAAGGAAAAGAAATATCCTTTGATCTTATGAACTGCCTGATCAATTATGAAGTACAGGAGATCATAGAGCAGATGGAGAAGATATTGAGATAAAGCGATTATAAAAGAAGCAGTTGGCAAGTTAAAAAATACTGCAGATGAGAAAGAGAGCGAGAGATAGATGAAAGTTTTGGTAATTCCTGATGTACATCTGAAACCGCAGATGTTTCGGCAGGCAGCAGCTATTATGAATACAAGGGCGGCAGATCGTGCAGTATGTCTGATGGATATTCCGGATGACTGGGACAGAGAATATGACATTGCACTTTATGAAGAAACATACGACGAAGCGATAAGATTTGCTGCAAGATTTCCGGATACCGCCTGGTGTTACGGAAATCATGACCTCAGCTACTTCTGGCACTGCCTTGAGAGCGGATACAGTTCCATGGCATCCGCAACGGTACAGAGAAAGCTTCTGGAACTTCGCAGGACGGTTCCGGAAGATCATCCGATCCAATTTGTTCAGAAAATTGACAATGTGCTGTTTTCCCATGGCGGAGTGCTGAACCATTTTGTTGAGGAATATGTTCCAAAATCAAAATACCACGATGTAGATGCCGTTGTGGAAGAAATCAACAAATTGGGACGCTTAGAGATGTGGAATGACATGTCACCTGTCTGGCTGCGTCCGCAGCATCCCGGCATACGTCTGTATAAGCCGCGGAAATTGCTCCAGGTGGTAGGACACACACCGATGGATAAAATAACAAGAGAAAAGAATCTGATCAGTACGGATGTATTTTCCACTTACCGGGACGGCAGACCGATCGGAACACAGGAATTTTTGCTGCTTGATACCGTAACCTGGGAGTATAAGGGGGTAAAATGCCTGTGACCGAAGATGAAAAAGTAATTTATAAATTTTTAAGATCAAGGGTTTTCAAAAGATATATCTGCATTTTATTATGCCTTGTTTTATATATTACTGTGCTTCCCCTTTCTGTATCGGCAGAGGAAGCAAAAAACCGAACAGTCAGAGTAGGCTGGTATGAAGGAACTTATAATACCACAGGACCAGACGGTAAGAAGAGAGGCTACAGTTACGAATATCAGCAGGCAGTAGCTGCACATACAGGATGGAAGTATGAATATGTGGAGGGAAGCTGGGCAGAACTGATGAATATGTTGAAGAGTGGAGAGATCGATCTGATGGGAGGCATCTCCTATACAGAGGAACGTTCCACTTCCATGCTCTTTTCAGAACTGCCTATGGGCGAGGATAAGTATTACCTTTATGTAAATCCTTCTGATACGGATATTTCAGCTTCAGATCTGACTACATTGAATGGGAAGAGAATCGGGGTGCTGCCGGATACACTTTCTGCCAGACGGTTCTGTGAGTGGGAGAAAAGCCATGGAGTAGACACGCAGCAGGTTGATATTACCAGCACAGATGATGCCCGTCAGAAATTACACAATCAGGAAATTGACGGATTTGTTTTAAATGAGTCTCCACAGTGGGAAAGAGACAACATTTCTCCTGTGCTTCTGATCGGCAGCTCCTATAATTATTTTGCAATCAGCAAAAAACGCCCGGATCTGAAAGAGGAGCTGGATCAGGCAATGCAGAAGATAGAAAAAGAGAATCCTTTTTATAAAGAAGATCTTTATAAAAGGTATCTTTCAGCAAATCCCATTGAAACTCTTACGGATGAGGAACAGAACTGGCTGGAACAGCATGGAGCAGTCAGGATTGGATATCTGAAAAAGGATGTTGGTATCAGTCTGGTGGATGCAGAGTCAGAGGAACCGGTAGGAATTCTTAACGATTATATCAGTCTGGCTTCCAATTTGTATGGGAGAAAAAAGTATAGAATTTCAGACGACAGGCTTTGATTCTCAGGAGGAAGAGCTGCAGGCATTAAAGGATAACAGGATCGATATGATTTTTCATATGAATCAGAACCCATATGAAGCTGAGCAGAACGATATTATATTGTCAAATACTGTTTTTAAAGTCAATGTTGCAGTGCTCACCGGCGTTGCGAAGTTTGATGAAAACGGGGAAAACACAGTGGCAGTGAGCAGAAATAACCTGTTGGGAAAGTGGTATATTTCTTTTAATTATCCTTCCTGGAAAATAAAGGAATATGACTCATCTGCTGAGGTTGAGAAAGCAGTTCACAGTGGTGAGGCAGACTGCTTTGTTGTGAAGGCAGGACAGTCATTAAAGACGCTGGCAAACAGTAAAATGCACAGCGTTTTTCTTACAAAATCCGGCGATTCCTGCTTTGCAGTCACCAGAGAAAATACAACATTAATGAATATCCTGAATAAAACCATTCAGACTCTGCCTGATTCAAGACTTTCAAGCCTGTTTTACGTATATGAAAACACACCGGGAAAGGTGACTCTGGCAGAATACATAAAGGATAATTTGCGGGTAGTTTCCATTGGCTTTGTAAGCGTGGCCCTGATTATTATACTGATTATAGGTTACCTGATGATAAAAGCAAGAAAAGCCCAGATTCAGGCAGAAAAGGCCAATGCTGCCAAATCAGATTTCCTTTTCAATATGTCACATGATATCCGGACACCGATGAATGCTCTGCTGGGATACAGTGAGCTGATAAAAAGGGAACTGACTGATCCGAAACTTCTGGATTATCAGGAGAAGATGGAACAGTCCGGAAATCTGCTTCTGTCTATTATCAATAATGTGCTGGACATGGCCCGGATTGAAAGTGGTAAGGTGGAACTGGATGAAGATTATGTGCAGATCCGAGATATTTATCATGGAGTTTACAAAATTTTTCAGGCGGAAGCAGAGAAAAAAGGTATTCGCCTTGAGATGAAATATGAGGTGCAGCATGAACATATAATCTGCGATGAGACAAAGAACAGGGAAGTTTTCCTCAATCTGATCAGTAATGCGGTAAAATATACAGCTTCAGGGGGAACGGTTACCATAAGGATCACAGAGATTGACTGTGACAGGGAAGATTGTGTGCGGATACAGACTCAGGTAATTGATACAGGTATCGGAATGAGTGAAGAATTCCTGCCATCTCTGTTTGAGGCTTTTAGCCGGGAACGCAATACAACATCGGGAAAGGTTGCGGGAACAGGCCTGGGAATGCCGATCATAAAGAAGTATGTTGATATGATGGGCGGAAGTATTGAAGCAGAAAGTAAGCTGGGAGAAGGAAGCAAATTTACAGTTATCATGGAATACAGGATTGCGGATAAGGGTTACTACGAGCAGGTTACAGATCCGTCCCCGGATACAGAGGAAACAGACTGGATTAGCGGAAAACATGTTCTGCTGGCTGAGGATAATGAGCTGAATGCGGAAATCGCAGAGTTTATCCTGGAGGATATGGGACTTATAGTTGATCGCGTTGAGGATGGAATTCAGTGTGTGGCAAGGATGGAACAGAAATCGGCAGAAACCTATGATCTGATCCTTATGGACATTCAGATGCCGAACATGGATGGATATAAGGCAACTCAGACAATCAGAAGACTGGCAGATAAGAAGAAAGCCTCTATTCCAATCATAGCTATGACAGCCAATGCATTTGAGGAAGACAGAAAAAAGGCATTGGCAGAAGGAATGAACGGACATATTGCAAAGCCTGTTGATGCAGAAAAGCTTAAGAAAATCATTCTTTCAGCTTTGCGGTGAGATGGTATTTGTTGGAGAGCATACAAAAGTGTCCGCTTGGCCGGATCTATTAGCAAAGACAATGAATACGGCATTTGATCTTGATGCATTGGCTTCATAGGTATTGTGTGTTTCAGGATGACTATCCAAGCTGTCCCTGATTTATGAAAATAAACCAACAGTATATACTACATATTGTAGTTCAAGTATGTCTAAAGAAGAAAAAGCAGGTGTTGATCATATGTTTGAGATGATGATGGCTTCTAAGCAACAACTGCTTTTGAAAAAGGCGATGTTTAATGAGTAAGAACAATTCGGTTGTGTTAGCGACAAACAAATTTACGAAATAAAAAAATTAGTTGCTGAAACAAGACCAAAAGATTATCAGAGACTCAGTTTTGATGAAGAAAACAAAAATCATTCATGTCCTTTGTCATATAGTTTCTGTATATTTTTTGGAAGTTTGTCAGGTAACATGGCATTTATAGCATCTTCGTTACCATCTTTCATTGCTGTTTCATAATACCAGCACTTAAATTTTAAAAGCAGCAGTTAGATATAAGTGTAGTATCTATGGATAAAATTATATCCGGAAAATACCTGTCATACCTGTTTGATGAGCAAATTTCAGAGGGTAGACTTTCTGCAGAAGAGTGTTTGATTTACATGAAAATGCTCATTTATTGTGAAGCGGCGAATTGTCAGCGGAGGAAACTGCACGATAAAATCGGCAGTTTTCCCTTCCTGACTGCGCAGCTTATCTGAAAAAAGCATTTTCTGAGCAGAAGAACGGCACAATCTCGTAGTTTTATCTTATGGGAGCATACTGCTCTTATAAGATAAGGCCATGAGCACGAAGTGGTCACGCCTTAAAAACAGAATACATATGCGACATAAGTGCTTCGAGTCCGCCACGCTGATACATGGAGACCCACTTTTCTATAGTTTTGTAATTGTACTCTACGACAGAACCATCGGGCAGAGTGAAAGGAGAACTGGCGACTCTTTTGTAGTAAGCAGTTCGGGATGGATCAGGATAGAGATCCTGAACGACAGGTGCTATGACACCGAAGCGGAATTGGGCTACTTCGGCAGCTTTTTTGATATCTTCTTTTTGATTGTTCATAGTATGATTACCTCCTGTGAACTCATGGTAAAACATACGGAACGGAGATAGAATGCCCGTGTCGTGTGAAACGCAAAAAAAACAGAATGGTCAGAAAACGGTCTGCCGGTAAGACACCGGATTGGCATGAGACTGAAGAAAAGAGACGGAGGTCTTAAGTACAAAGCCAGAAGCAAAAGAAGACACCGTAGGTATTGTAAGGAATGATCAGATCCGGGAGGATCGCGTGGGTGTGTCCACAACTGCAGATAACCCGAATGACTTTGATTGTATGATAAACAGGGCGTCCCTGGATGAAATCAATTAGATTTCGCTCGTAAGAAGCATGAGTGGTGCAAGAATGAGAGGCTCCACAAACAGGACAGGATTCCATTTCAGGGCGGAATCCAGCCATAAAAGAATCAAACAGTAATTTAGAAGAAGATTTTATACGAATTAACTTGTAAAACAGGGAATTTTTTCTTATCATAATAGTGTTAGTGTGACTGCTATTAGCAAATAGCCGTTATCCTTAGGACATACAGTGCATGAAATTCATCAGTATGATATTCAGAAAAATGGAGAACTGATTGATACGCTGGAATGCTATCTGAATCATAAACAGAGTATTCGGAAAACTTCTGAACTAATGGGCGTGCATGCCCGGACAGTTTCGTATCGTTTGCAAAAAATAGTAAAACTAACGAGGATAGACTTTGATAATATAGTTGAGATGTTAGCTGTCCGAAATGGAATTATTATATTAAAAATATTGGAATTGTTATAAAAGATAACGAATCACATGGTTAGTGTGGTTCGTTTTTTTGTTTTATGCACCAGAGGTTCGCTCTAACGGGTGTAAATCGTGTTCTGCAATCTGTTATCAGCTTGCCAGTGAAAGTCTGGTCAGGGTAGTCACCAGTGATCCTTGTAGCGAGCCTTCAATGCTTTTTGGTGACTGATCATGTTGAAGCGAGGTATGCCTGTGAGAAACAGGTGAAAAATAACAGTCCGTAACATAAAGTGAATCCTGTAGCATCGTTACGTTAGCCCTGTAAGGGGACAAGAGAGAGTCAAGTCACTGACTTTCTGACGAAGACTATGAAAGATGTGGAGATACTGGAGTACAGCATTGAAGAACCCTTCGGTGTAGAGGGAGAGGAGTGTTATGAAAGACTTTCTTGGATTCTGTTACCAGAAGTTTGGAAAAATCCAAAATGGAACACTTCTTGCAAAATACACACACCATATTTGCAATTTTTGTGCATTATAAAAAACAGAAAGAACGATATACTATTATAGTATTAAGGAATATTTTTTTTGACATGAACTAGTACCTTTAAGGGCTGAGTTTTGTAAGAGGTAGGGGTATGGAACAGGAAAAAACAATAGATTGCACAAATAAGGACTTTGGCAGGTTTTATGTAGTATTAAAATTAAATCTAAAGACAAATGGTTATGAATGCATTTACTCACATAATCAAGAGGTTTATGAAATAGCAAAAAAAGACAGAAGATTATGATACGTTTATTCAGATGTATATAGAGAGATTTATTCATGATGCTGATAAATCAAAGTTGCACGATTTCCTGTTAAGCGAAAAGCTAACAGAAAATCTGGTTTATGGCTATGCAGAGCAGGATATTGTATACCGCAGAATAGAGAGTGAAAAATCTTATATAAAGATGAGGGCTAAAAAATATGTGGATATAAAAGATAATATAGCAATGATCACATTACATAATGTAAAAAGAACCTATAGATCAGTAATGGAAATGAAACGAGAACTCCAGAAGAACGAGAGCGATAAGAAAAAGCATTCAAAAGGTTTTACTATAGACAAGTTAAATGCACTTAGTTATGAAATCTGCAGACATCATCATGAATGATATGACGGGGCAGGGTATCCGGATGGTTTGCAAGGAGAAGAAATTCCTCTTTGTGCACAGGTTGTGGGACTGGCTGATGCATATGATGCCTTAGTTAGTCCTCGTTCATATAAAAGAAAACTGAGCCATGGAGAAGCGTTGCAAATGATCCTGAACGGGGAATGTGGCTCATTCTCCGAACCGCTGCTTCATTGTTTCCTGGAAGCGGCAATGCAGAAGGAATGAATAAAAAAGGCAGATAGCTGAGAAATAGGAAAATATATTTTGAGGAGGAATTTGTGTGAAGAGAAAAAAGATATGGATAAGATGGATAGCCTGGATACTTTTATTGGTTTTGTGTATGAATAGTGCAGGAACGACAGCTTTGGCAGTTTCTGCAAATGAGGAGAGTATTCTGAATATAAATGGTTCTCTGGAGGAAGAAATGCTTTCAGAAGAATTTATCTCAGAGGAGGAAAGCACATCATCGGCGGAAGAGACTCCGAAAGAAGAAATTACACCGCCGTCGGAAGAAACTCCGGGAGAGGAACTTACTCCCCCATCAGAAGAAACTCCGGGAGAAGAAATTACGCCACCGTCAGAAGAGACTCCGGGAGAGGAACTTACGCCACCGTCAGAAGAGACTCCGGGAGAAGAAATTACGCCGCCGTCAGAAGAGACCCCGGGAGAAGAAATCACTTCACCGTCAGAAGAGACTCCGGGAGAGAAAATCACTCCGCCATTAGAAGAGATTCCGGAGGAAGAAATTACTTCATCCCCGGGAGAGCTTTCAGAAGAAGAAAAAGCCTTCGAGGAGCAGATTGCACAAGAGGAATCACCGAAACTTCAGGAGATTTCCGAAGGATTTGATATTGATTTCTATGTTATTATCGATGGAAATAAGGTAAAGCTTCAGCATAATGACATTACCGGCATTGCAACATGGAAAGACGGAAGAACTACCTATCATGGTGTTTCCATTGAGGACCTGCTCCGGATATATGAAGAATTTGGATTTGTGAAAAACAGCGAGAGTCAGAATCCGGATGCGATAAAAAAGTTTGTATCTGCATACCGGGGAAAAAGCGGGATAGAATACGGAAAAGTTTATACAGACACAGAATCCGGAAAGACATATGTTTCTTACAATTATGGACAGAATAAACAAGGGGAAGCGATAGATGTTTACTACCTTCCAAATGGAAAAGGCCTTGCATTAAATTTAAAAGATTCTGTAAAAAAGGACAACTCGTTTTATTCCGTAGAGGTAAAGGGAGAAGGGCAGGATCGGATTCGTTATGCATTAACAGGAACTGTAGTGGAAGAAGCTGTGGCTGATTTTAATCCCCAATTGTCGGACCAGACAGACCAGATCGAATGGACCTGTATGGGAACAGATGATAAGGTGATAGATGGTATACGGGAATCAGGGAACCAGACGAGGTTCACAATCGGAAAGATCACACAGTCTTATGTGATCCAGAGAGCGGATCAGACAGCCTTTGACATTCAGTTTTATATATATGCAGACAATGAGGTTCGAAAGCTGCCGGCTGATTCTCTGAAAAAGGTGTATAAATGGAACCGTCAGGGCAGATGCTATTTATCTGTCAGTGATCTTGCTGAGATTTATAGAGAGTTCGGCTTGAATGCAGAGGAAACACAGTCCGGAAATTATTTTCCATATACAGTCCGTGGTGAGAAGACATTAGCACAGGCGACAGTGGTAACTTATAAAGGACAGCAATATGTATCTTATAACCTGGACAAGCAGGAAGCAACTGTACCAACAGACGTTTATTATATGCCAAAAGGAGCATCTGATGGCGAAAAAATTCCGGATAATAATTCAGACCAGATTAAGCAGAATAAGAACAGTTTCTATTCGGTTACAGTGATCAATCCGGATGGAAATCGAACTGTGAGTTACTACAAGAAGGATTCTAAAGTTACAACATCCGTCGAGAAAGGCACTACGCAGAAAGAGGACTGGCTTGGTATTAGTGAAGATGAAAAGAAGACGCTTTATCCGACTGAAAATGGAGAAAAACTGGAATTTACAATCGATAAGATTGAACAGCCATATACCATTGCCTGTAACGCATTTGTACCAAATACTTTAAACATCAAATTTTATACCTTTGTAAATAATGAAAGATATAACGTAGACAATAAAGAGGTTCCTGTTATAAAAGAAACTACTGAAAAAGGAACAGTTTACTATTATATTTCTAATGATGTGTTACAAGAAAAATTAAAACGATTTCATTACGATGGTTCTATTCAAAATGGAAACAGGGAACGTTTCTATTACTCTAAAAGAGATTACGACACAATTCATAATGCAGGTAAATATACGAAAGACGGAAAAGAATGTATCTGTATAGGAAAGTCCGGAGAGCCGATGGATGTGTATTACCTGCCAGACGGACAGAATATTGCCACCATGAGTGCAAAGACCTTACTCGAACACGACGATGATAGATATAACGGTTTTTACAGTGTGACAGTACAGGATGACGATGGACAGGTTTACAGCCAAACAGCTTTGCGTGATCTTCCGGCAATTGATTTTGTTGCAAGAAAGTCAACACTTACAAGAACAGTTAGTACAAACCCGCGTGTAGAAGAACAAACGCAGGATATAAACTGGGAATGCAGAGAGGAAGATGGTACTCTTTCAGCAGTTACATGGAGTAAAAATAAATCAGAGCATACCATGAGCTTTACTATTAAGCCAGATGATGCAGTACGTCCATATGTGATTGTTCCTGATAATACAGAAAAACCGGCAGCAACAAAAGAAGCAAATATCAGTTTTTATGTATTTATCGATGGACATTATAAGCTGATAAAGAACCTCAATGCTGAGCAGCATTACATAATCAAAGCAAACAGTGGCCGAGCCAGTCGTTATTATTTGCGAGCTAAACCAGATGATACGATTTCTAAAATTTACAGTGAGTTTGGTTTCACTCCGGATAAACTGGAACCGGAAGCAGATGGCAAAGAAAAAATCCTGTTTGGTTATGCGACAGACAGCCGAGTATTTGTACAGCATCCTTATAAGGACAATGATGGTACATGGTATATTCCTGTCCTGAAAAACGGGAAAGATGTATCTGTCTATTATTTCTCACAGCCAAACCCACTGAATCCAGACAGAATCGAAAATTATTTTGATCGTTTGACAGGACTTTCTTCTCAGGTTGGGCTGGCAGGAAGACATTTCAGTGTAGAGGGAAGTTTTCATCTGATTGAAGTGTTGGATCCACTGAATCTGACCAAAAGAGAAGCAATTAAGAGACAGTATGTAGGCCATGGGGAAACATATACTGTGGAAGTACCAAAGAAAGCAAGTTTAGAAGGTGAGTATTATGGCAAGGAGATTGTCTGGAGTTGTACATCTAATGACAGGGACGAAAATGAAGTTCTTCCGAAACCGTCCGGAGATGACAAGGTAAAATTTGAAATTCCGAAGGTTAACTCATCTTATGAGGTGATCGCGGACAAACCCCAGGACCCCGGAACGGTCAGAGTGATCTATAATACGACCCGTTATATGAAGAAGCTTCCAAAAGAATCTAAGCTGACCCCTCAGGTTGGAAATAAGACAAGACATACAGATGATTATGAGAATGAAATAGAAGCTGGAAAACATAACGTTAAGTCACCATATCCTCTGGTTTATGATCATGAAGATAATGACAGCAAAGAGTTGGAACAGTATGAATTCGATCATTGGGATTACAGAAACAAAGACGGAAAGTGGCAGGAATGCGGTGCAGGGGATTCTATTTCTGATCTTATAAATAATAATGCAAGACAGCCAATCACCCTCTATGCAGCGTGGCGTAAGGTGAGTAACCAAAATCGAAAACAGGTACAGTTTTATATCTGTAAGTCAGCGATGCCGGAAGATGGTTCGGTAGCATTACCAACCACGAATGTAGACGATTATACAAGTGCGGTTGCCGTGGCAAACTGTAATGTGAAGGCAAGTATATTGCATGATGTTCCAGTTCTTGGAAATAAGAATCCATCTACGTGGGAACAGTATGCGGATGGAAATAAGAGAGTGCAAGAACTTTTGCAGGGAACTAAACCAGATGAGGGATATATTGGAAATGGAGACTATATCTACAAGATAGATAGAATTCCTTCCGATGAAGAGGTATTCCAGACAATTCGTGAAAGCGGACGTATGATTCGTATCGGAGACAGGGAGATTCCGCCATCGAAATTAGATACCGAATTCTTCACCATTTATTGGTATTCTTTCAAAAGTGAAATGTCCGATGGGTGGCATATTGACGGACGTATTGTAGCAAAAAATGGTTACCTGACAGTAAAGAAAGATTTTGTCGGAATGCCGGAAGCAATAGAGGAAGTCAAGAAAGATTATTATATCCAGGTAGATATGGATGAAAAGCTTTTAGATGGAAAACCTCAGCCACCTGCATTTCATGAGCATATGAAACTTGTGCTTCCTTCAGAAGATAGCCAGAAACCGGATGCAGAAGCTCCGCAAGCGGAGGATGCTCCAATAGAAATTGTAGGTACATGGACAGATGAAACACATACAAGCTGTACGTGGATCGTTAAGGCGGACTCATTCTGGAAATACACATTAAAAGAGTACAACTATAAGCCAAAAGATTCGAATGTGAAATTTTCGGGTTGGTACAATGTTCGCAATTCTCATGAACAAGGAGATAATGTAAATTCATGGGAAGCATATCCAGAAAGTGGAATTCAATTCACAGGACGTGGAATTGGACGCGGTGGTGAGACTCTTACTATTGAATTGGAGAACCGTTATCAGAAAGAGGGAATACTCACACTGAACAAATTTGATGAGTCTACCGGACAGGGAATGGAGAAAATCAATTTTGCTGTCAGTAAGAGCGGTGTTGAGGAGGAAACGGTAACAACTGATAAATACGGAATCGCACAACTTCATATTCCGTTACAAGATGAAAACAAACAGAACAGAACAGCAACTGAGACGTATTTGTTGCGAGAGACAAACTTACCGACGGGATATGTAGACACAGGAGATATACAGATCACAGTTGAGATTGCCAATGGAACATTTAAAATCATTGATGCAAAATTGGTGGATAGGGAGGCTAACGAAAATCAGGAGGCTGTCAAGGCACCAGTTGATGGTAAGATAAACGGAAAATCTGTTCTGCTTCAGCGAGGAGATACCAGCCTTAATATCCGAAATTTTGCTAAAACAGGCACTCTGCATATCAAAAAGACATGGGGAAATCCAAATGATGCACTGATGGAAAAACAGGTGAAAATCAGATTGTATCAGAATGGAATTTCTACAGGACAGGAATTCCTGTTGAATGAAGAGAACGGATGGGAACACACAGTCGATAATGTTCCACTATTCCAGGACAGAAATCCGGTAGAATATAAGGTGGAAGAAATTGAGATTGGAAAGACACATTATTCTTCGGAATACGGGGATGGTTTCCTATATTATGAAGTTATTTATCCAGAGATTCAGTATTTCGATTCAAATGGACAACCATTATTCCCGAAGGATGGGAATGAGTTCAAGGATGTTTCCAAGATGGAACTGGAAGTGCAGAATCTGCATTTCAATCTTGCTGAACGAAGTTTCTTAAAGACGGATGATCTTCCAAGAAACCGACTTGCTGGTGCAGGTTTTCTGTTCTACAAAGTACCGTATGATGATGTTACGAAAGAATATGCGGATGATACAGGATATACAGTAGATTATGACAATACACAGAGCAAGGACGATATCGTTCTGAAAAAGGATGGAAAAACGTGTACGACGTATCGTTCCTTAGAAACAGATGAAAATGGAATGCTTCAATTACCGGAGGACTTTGAGAACGGACGATACTGGATGGTAGAATCTGTTACTCCGAACAAAAAAGACAAAGCAGATAAAACTAAAACACAGTATCAGGATAACTTTAATCTATACATGGTAGATGTAGAATCCGATATTTTATTCCTATATGAGAAATCACCGATGACAAATACCTGGAGAGCTGTTTCGGACAGACATATCGTCAATCATCCGCAAAAAGGCGGGGTGACGGTTGAGATTACAAAGGAAGTCACTGGTTCACTTGGAAACCGCAAGAAGCCATTTGATATGGAAATTCTCTATTGGGAAGATGGTCAAAAGCTGCGTAGCAAGACAATTAGAACTTCTTTGAAACATGGAGATAAAGTTACATTAAAAAATGTAGATATATCTTCGGATATCATAATAACAGAAACTGTTGATACATCAAAATACGCTGTTTCGATTTCTAAAAAAGAAGAGAATGATAAGTATTCAAATCCAGTGCAGGCAACACCGAATGGAAATACGGCTGTCATGAAACAGCGGATTGAGGCTGCACGAGGAGATGTGATTGAATTAAAGATCACAAACAAAAACACACAATCAATACCGGAAACAGGGGTTCGTCTGAGAACAAGCAGGCATGTATGGCTATTACTCGCCATAAGTATCGTTATGGTTCTGTTTTTCTGGAGAAGACGGAAAATAGAATAGACACTGCTATGGAACAAAACTTGCAAAAATACATCAGTCTTTTTACATGTTTGTTGCATTGGAATAAAAAAATAAACCACTATAATAAGGGGTATAAACTAATGCCTTGGATGTCCGAGTTAAGCTAGAACAAATAAATCCCCTAGAAGGGTATGGGCATCCTTTTTTATGGAAGGATAGGATGAAGAACGAAACTGAACGGTCAGATAAAAACAACAATATAGTACAGGAAACATCTGTAGCACAGGATATTGTTCAGTTGTTATTGAAGATTGCATTTATTGTCTTAGCAGTATTTCTTATTTTTACATTTCTCTATGGAATCGTAAGAATAAATGATGTCTCCATGAAACCGGCAATCAAAGACGGTGATCTGGTCATATATTACCGATTGGATAAAAGGTTTATTTCCGGTGACGTTGCAGTGTTTAAAGATGACGGCAGAACCACGACCGGACGTGTTGTGGCGGTAGCAGGAGACACCGTTGACATTACAAAAAACGGACTGAAGATAAATGGTGCAGAACAGATATCTCAGGACATTTACTTTGATACCACCCAGTTTAAAGATGGAGTGGATTTCCCGGTCACAGTCGGGAATGGCCAGGTATTTATACTTGGAGATAACAGACCACAGGCATCGGACAGCCGAATCTATGGCTGCATTGATATAAAAGATGTCAAAGGAAAAGTCATTGCGATTATTCGGAGCAGGGGAATTTAATTACTGGATCCGTTAATCAAATAAAAAACAAAATAATTTACAAGGGAGGAATTATAATGAGCATGAAAAAATTCACTAAGAAAATGCTCGCTATTGTCGCAGCAGCAGCTATGACAATGGGAATGGCAATGCCGGCAATGGCAGCGGAAGGAACAACAGTGCCAGACACAAAAAATAATGCAAAGGAAGCCTATATCAGCAAGACCTACAACACAGAAGTTAAGAAACCGATGAAGTTTAACTTTACTGCTACACAGGTTAAGGAAGGGGCTTACATAGTAACAGACGATGTTGCATGTACAATTCCAAGCATTGAATTTACAGAAACAGACTTAAATAGTAATAAAGGAACTTATAAAAAACTTAGCGATAAGATTACTTTTGCAATTTTTCCACAGGCAGGAAAGTATGAGTATACTGTAAGAGAGAGTGCAACGACTGAACCAGCTATTACAAATAGCAAACATCAGAAGTTAATCATGTCCCAGGCTGAGTATAAAATGGATGTTTATGTTGTTGAAAATGCTGGAACCTTAGCAATTGATAAAATTATTGTGAATAAAACAAAAGATGATAATAATGGCTCTGCGACAGGTAAAGTAGACATCGGTGGTGATGTAAATGGAAACGGATTTAACTTTGTTAACACTTATGTACAGGAAGCAGGTACAGGAACAGATCCTACAAATCCGGGAACAGATCCAGATGATGACTATACAAAATATGGTTCCTTAAATGTATCTAAGACGATTGATGCACAGGCTGGTACTGTAGATTCAGATGCCGAATTTACTTTTACAGCAAAATTTGAATTCCCAAAAGGAACTGATGCAGAAACACTTGAAGCAAAAGCAGGTGATGCTACATTAACACTTGACGAAAACAATCAGCATACATTTACTCTGAAACATGGTCAGAACATGAAATATACAGGTCTTCCGGTTGGAACAAAGATTACTGTAACTGAAACAGGAGTGGCAAACTACAAGGGAAGTGTTAGCGTTGTACTCAATGGTGGTACTGCAACAACTGATACAGCAGCAAAATATCATGCTGATTTCGAAGCAGTAAAGGATGGCAAGCTCGGACAGCAGAAAAATACAGTTGATGTAACAAATACATACAACTATGTACCAACAACCGGTATTATCATGAACACTCTTCCATACGTTCTGATGGTTGCTCTTTGTGCAGCAGCACTGTTTGGATTTGTTGCTTTCAAACGCAAAAAAGTACAGAAATAATTACATAAAATCATAAAAGTAACAACAAAGGGAATGCGTGCGGCGATACTCCGTCGCATTCCCTTTTGCAATAAGAAAGGAAACTTCAGGAATATTTCATATGAAAAAAACAGCAAAGTTTTTAGTCAAAATAGTCGATCATATGGTGAATTTTATAGCGTTATTGCTGATTCTTATGGTAATGTTCCTGTCATGCTATATGTTATGGGATTCCAATCAGGTATATCAGGCGGCTGATGCGAAGAACTACGAAGCCTATATTCCAACAGAAAAACATACGAAATCTTTTGAAGAATTGCAGAAAATCAATCCGGATATTATTGGCTGGATTCGAATAAATGAAACAAACGTTAATTATCCGCTGCTTCAGGCAGAAGATGATGATACCTATATGAATACGGATGCAGAAGGCAAATATTCTTTAAGTGGTTCCATATTTTTGCACTGTGCAAACAAACCGGATTTTTCCGATTTTAACAATATGATTTATGGACACCATATGGAAAAACACATGATGTTTGGAGATGTGGGGCTATTCACAGATAAGGAGTATTTTGACGAACATCCATACGGAAATCTTTTTTTTGATGGAAAAGATCATGGAATTGAATTTTATGCATTGATTCAGGCAGATGCTTATAATGAACGGCTGTTTAGTGTCAGTTCAGAGGAACCAGAAGCAAAACAGGCGTATCTGCAGGAAATATCAGACAATGCTTTATATAAAAGAAACTTTGAACTTACAGAAAATGACCATTTGGTTCTTCTGATAACATGTACCTCAGACATGACAAATGGAAGAAATATATTAGTAGGAAGGCTTACGGATCAGGTCTATCCTGAGAAAGAGAAAGCCAAGAATCTGGGAACTGGAATTGATCAATTAAAAGAAAAGATGATTCAGGTGCCGGTTATCTACTGGATACTTTTGCTAATTATCGTTCTATTGCTGATAGATAGAAAATTAAAGAAGAAGGGAAAGAAAAAACATGAAAATCCTTGATTTAAAAAAAGTAACTATCATATTGGTGACTATGCTCCTTTTTCTGAACATGCAGATATCAGTGTTTGCATCTGATAACTGTACTGTAGTGAAAATTCCGGTGAGACAGATCTTTGACAGTGAAGTGGAAGGTATTGCAGATGAATTCTCTTATATTATGACAACCGATCAAAGCGGTGCCCCGATGCCCGCGGGAGGCCGCAACATGCAGTATTCCTGGACAATGAAAAAGAATGCAGCTACTGAGATTACGCTGAATGTGAAGACAGCAGGACAGTATCACTATACCCTTTGTCAGACAACTGAGAAAAAAGATAATTACAAATATGATCAAAATAAATACCATGTGACTGTCGAGGCTTACTATAATGAATCGAATCAGTTAAAAGTTGTCACAATTGTAGCCAATGAGAAGGGGGAGAAAATAGAAGCGATCTCTTTTAAGAACAGTTATATGGGAGAAGAAAAGCCGAATCCAACACAGCCCTCAAATCCGTCACAGCCATCTAGACCGTCCCATTCAGATGGATCAGGAAAAACCAATAGCGTAAAGACCGGAGATGACAGTCCTGTTATGGGATATTTCTTATTGTTGTTTGGGTCGCTGATTTGCCTAAGCGTTTTAACATATGAAAACCAGAAAAGAAATAAGGGAGAGTCACAAGATGAGGCATAATATATGGAAAAATACTTGAAGATCATTTGTTCTTGGATTTTGATTTTTTCTATATGTGGTTTATCATTAAATGTAACCGAAGCATCTGGTGCCGGTGTGGAAATGGAAAGGGAATCACAGGAGACGGTGGATTTTATCAGTGACATTGAAAATCAGGAGACAGAACCGGAAACAGAGACCCCAGTGGAAACAGAAGAACCGACGGAATCAGAGGTTCCGACAGAAACAGAGACCCCAGTGGAACCAGAAAATCCGGTTGAAATAGAGGATTCCGCAGATCAGATAACTGATCTGGATGCACCGGAACAAATGTCTGTACAGAGTCTGGAGGAAGAATTACTGGCGGTTGCCGAGAATGGAGAAGAAGCCTCAACAGATAGAGTAGCGTATGTAGATGTCAATGGAAACCCAATTGCAGGAGCACCTTCTGTCATTAAATTTGGAGCAATTGCGGATCATAAAGAGCTATCTATAGAAGGCAGACATTTCGAGTTTAAGAGCGCAAAAGTAGATGGAAAAAACTGTGTATACATCGGAAAATATAACGACACCATTTACTATAGTACAGATGGTGTGATTGCAATTAAGCTGGAAGAAGCTCAGAAATTAACGATGATGTACCAGGAGTATCACCTGGTCAGCATAAAGGAAGTAGTTCCTGATAGTTGTACACCTGGTACAATCACCCAAAAAAATGGCAGTCTTGATGTACCGCTTGATATGTCGAATCAGATTCGTGTAAATGCGGGAGAAAACTTTGTAATTTCAGTAACTCCTGGCACAGACACAGCAAAAGCAAATAATCCCAAAGCGAAAAGATTTATAATCGAATCTGTTGTTTCTCAAGAGGGTGCGACAATTACGAAGGAAAATGGAAATGAAAACAAAGCTACCTATTCTATTAACTTTGTAAAAGACGATACGATTACAATTACCTATAAAGAACAAAGTATTTACAGAATAACCATTAATACAAAAGATATTAATGGGGAAGAATACATTAATATTCCACACAGCGTAGCCAAGGGCTGGGAGTATTTGAAAGGCCAGGACAAAATCATGTGGACTTTTAAACCAGATGATGTGTATGAAATGTCAGGCTATGAATTGGATATTCCAGCTTTTCATACAAATAGAGGCTACCGTGTGATAAATATGGTGGTGAACGGTACTTCCATTCAAGCCTCTCCTGAAAGCGGAATTAGTGAGGTGCCAATAAGTAAAGGTGATGGTGTTTCATCGACTCCAGGTAAATTAAGTTTAATCACCAAGATGACAGATAGCTACACAACTACTAGAGGTGAGGAAAAAAATTGTTCTTATGAATATAAGATGGATTTGAAAGTCCGAACCGGAAAATTTGAGGATTACAATTTTACCTTAGTACCATACAAAGAAGAACGCGGAAGACAGGCTGTGACAGTAAGATTATTAACAGATGGATCCCGAAACGGTGAAGGTCTGGACGTAGTTATGTGGGACTATGAGAAACAAGCACTGGTTCCTGTAAAAGATAATCAAACCATAGATATGGATCCTGTAAAGTATAAAGGAGACACAACAAGACAGGTACGAATTTTCTTTGCCAAGCCAAAAGCTGGGTATGAGTTTGTAAATGGACTTCAGAATGCTGTTGGTGTGTGGTATGGACAGCCACACGGTGACAATCCTCTTGGAGATGGAAAAAAGAATGATGCTGATGCTGGTACCATAGATGCAATGACAGCTACGTCACTTATAAGAGGGAATAATTCATTTAAAATATATGATGATCAATGGCAGGCTGCACAAAAAGCTGCGAAGGAAAAAGGTTATACCAGATATTTAGCGTGGGGAGGGGCAAGACCTTTACTATCAGATAATGGCTGGCGTTTATATTCTGCCGCTTTCATGGTTGCATCCAGCAGCCTATATGTACATTATAATTCTGGTGCAGGTGATGAAGTATTACCTGAGAATGCCGATGTAAAGAACATCCCATATAATAAGGAAACAAACGACAAAAATAAACCGATGCAGTCTTATGGTAAAAATCCATCCACGAATAAAGGCGCAAGAGATATGGGAACGACCTTTATTATGGGTGAAGGCTGGGCAGAACCCACTTGCGAAGGCTATGAATTTATAGGATGGAAGCTGAAAAACAAAGCTGGTAAGTTAAGTCAAGAGACATATAGTAACGGTGACCTCTTTACGATTTCTGATGAGAATTACGGATATGCAAATAATACAGATCTGCCGGTATTCGCATCTAAAAATTATAGCGGCTATCAGATTGTTGCACAGTGGAAAAAAACAGCCAAAAAAGAAATAAAGGTTGAGAATTATCTCAAGATACCGGATGGAACGGAAAAACTTGAGAAGACAACTTCAGGAACCATTTCATTTTCTGCTGACGGTGAGATCGTTAAGGCGTTTGCAAACCCTGAGCCGGATGGTTTTGATGTTTTTTGTTCTTGCGATCAGCATGGTTGGTATGGTATTCTTTAAAGGAATAAATAAGAAGAACTGAAAAAGCTGATAATGAGATAAAGAGGAAAGGTTATACAATATCCCGAATTTATTAGACTTGAGGCGATAAAAGATGAAGCACAAGGATAATAATTCGGGATTTTTCCTGTTTTGGAGAGGAGCAATTATGCAATTAAAAATTACAACGGATTATGCAATCAGAATTGTATATTATCTGGCTTGTCGTAGTGAAGTAATCACTGCATCTGAGTTAGCTTACGAATTAAAGATTCCAGAAAGTTATATTCCAAAGATAACAAAAAAATTAAAAGAAGCGAATATAATTACAGCCTGCGAAGGAATTAAAGGTGGGTATTCACTTGCGAAAAAAACAGAAGATATTTCTTTGTTTGACATTATATCCGCCACAGAAATAACTATGAGATTAAACCGTTGTTTAGAAGAAGATGGGTTTTGTTCCAGAAATGCAACAGAGCATTGTAAAGTACATAAAATATTGCTGGATGTGCAGCAAACTTATGACAATCTACTAAAGGGCATAAAGGTCTCGGAGATTATAAAACCAGATACCGATGAGTTATCAGAATAGCTAAGAAAACAAACTAGCGAATATGAAAAACAATTATAGAAATAACTCCAACAATATATTAAAATAGATATGGCATAATAAAGCAAAAGAAAGATGAATCAATTCAATTGTAAAAGGAAGGGAATACAAATGGGGTATACAGTAAAGGACTTGCTTAAATCAAACAAATTCCCAGAAATGCAGCTGATAAATGATGATTCCGGAATTGATCGTGAAATTAAAGGAGTCCGAATCATTGAAGTGGCAGATATGGAAAAATTTCTGGGGGGGGTGAACTGCTCCTGACGAGTATGAGAGCTTATGAAGCCACAGAGGAAGATGCTTTTTTGTATCATTTAAAAGAATTTGATAAAAAGCAGGTAAGTGGATTTATTGTAAAGTGCTGTCAGAGAACCGAACACCTGAAAAGACTGTTTGATATTTTAATGGAATTTTCACAGGAGTATCATTTTTACGTGATAGAAATTCCTGAGGATTTGCATTTTTGGGGAATTATTAAGCATATACTACTTCAGTTATATGATATCGAAACTGCAAAATTGAAATATTTTAAGATGACACATGATAATTTAAGTAATATTTTACTGAACGTGATAGATTCAAGAGAATCCATGGAGAGAATTTTTTTCTTGATCAGTACCATGCTCGGGAATCCGGTCGGTTTATATAACGCAGATGGAACTTGCTTTTTTCCAAGTAATTCGGAAACACAGGATTTTAGAATGGAAAAAAATATTACGGAATATAAGCCTGAAATTATAACAAGATATCAATATTTGTGTCAAAAAAGAAAAAATACTAACTATATTGAATATGTTAAGAAGCTCAATATTTTTGAAAGACAGGAAATGTATTTTGTTGTTTCAGAACAGAATGAACCATTGAGGGAATTGGATTTTATCGCGTTAGAGAATATTATCATTACATTACAGTTTAGTTTGATCAGACATGTAATAGAAGAAAATCTTGAAAAACGATATATCAGAGATCTGGAATATCGTTTGCTAAATGGTTCTCTGTCAAATGATGAAGAAAATGAAGTTGCAGGTATGCATGGGCTTAATGATGCAGAGATATATCGGGTTGTTACTTTCCGTATGGATGCAAAAAAGAATATGGAAAAATTTACCAATGCCCAGATAAAAGAAACAGAAATGGTCGAAAACGAAATTATACGTTATTTACCGAGGAAGCATATTTTTTTGCAAACCAACCAGATTATATATATTCACAGAGAAACAGAACAGGAAAACGGGTTGGAGTTTCGTAAAAAACTGGAGAAACTGCAGCAAACGATACAGGAATTTCTTGTTAATAGGGGAGTTGAAAAAGATTTTTTGATTGGTATAGGTAAAACTGTCACAGGATACCATGAATTGAAGGAGTCTTTTAAATCTTCTAAAATTGCACTTAAATATATTAAAATTATTAGACGAATGATCGGAGACGAGAGTAAGTCAGTTATAGATAGTACAAAGATAGGATTCTTTTATCATGTAATAGAAAAGATGAAAGATATAAATCAGTTGCAAGCGTTTATACCAGAGTCATTGAATAAACTTCGCCAGTACGATATTCAGAAAAATGGAGAGTTGGTTGATACATTGGAGTGTTATCTGAATGTCAACCAAAGCTTAAAAAAGACTTCTGAATTAATGTTTATTCATTATCGAACTGCTTCGTATCGTTTGCAGAAAATAATAGAAATAACGAATATAGATTTTAATAATGCAGCAGAAGTGCTTGGAGTTCGAAATGGATTGATAGCAATTCGGGTTCTTGAAGTAATGTAGAATTTTTAAGAATCTTTTAGAACAATAAGCGGGAATCCTCGGCAATTCAATTACCGAGATGAAAGTGCAGGAGTGTGCATGTCTGCACATTGAAAATAATATAATAATCTCCCTGCCATTGACTCCAGTGACATTAATGCCGTAACCGGCATAGAATCAAACGAAAATATGTTCGATTTTGTATTGCACATTTTCGTGCATTATGCTATACTATATGTATGAAAGAAAATCTAATACATTATAGAACTTGCGTGTGTAATATCAACTACCATATGGTATGGTCAGTGAAATACCGACGGAAGATATTAAACTCAGGAATTGAGGAATACCTAAAGGAACTGGTGCAGCAGATTGCTGAGGACAAGGGATTTACTGTTCATTTATTTGAACGCAGAGAACCATTCCCCCGCTTCAAGTGTGCAGAGCACTAAGCGACTGCGTTCATGTGCAAGTAGCGAAGCGGATTGTGAATGTCCGCTTTACTGTGGTGAAGGCGACCATGTCCACTGCTTTGTATCAGCTCCACCAAAACTTTCTATAACAGCAATCGTTAAGTATTTGAAAGGGATCACCGGCAGAAAACTGTTCGAACGTTTTCCGGAAATAAGAAACCAGCTATGGAAAGGAGAGCTGTGGAACCATTCTTATTATGTGGAAACGATCGGATCTGTATCTGAGGAAAATATCCGCCGTTATATGGAACATCAGAGCAAGTCGTATTAATTTAAAGCGGACTGTAAATACCGATCTGCGTTACTGTCTGAGGGGAGAAAGAGGGATGCTGCTGTCACACAGAACATCTGTAAAAATCCGGCCGGAATATTCCAATATCATAGGGCATATGTGTTATGCAGCTTCCAAACTCTGGAATATCTGCAACTATGAACGGCATCATTATAAAGAGCTGGGACTGGAAAAATATCCTGACTGGTATTATCAGAAAAAAACACATAAAGGAAATCTATGGTATAAACAGCTTCCGTCACAGACAGCACAGGAGACCTGCAAGCAGCTGGATAAAGCATGGAAATCTTTTTATGTCCTGAAAAAGACCGGAGGGATCAAAGATCCGAATCCGCCCCGTTTTAAACAGGACAATATCCCGGTTACATACATGCAGATGGGGATCCGGCATGAGAAAGGTTCAGACCAGCTGCGGCTGTCTCTGCCAAAGGATCTGAAAAGCTACATGGAAGAAACATATGGGATCCATGATAAATTTCTATATCTTGAAAATAAGATTTTCAGGAACATGGACCATATAAAGCAGCTGAGGATCTATCCACCGGAAAACGGAAAATGCGACCTTATTGTTATCTATGAGATGGAAGAGCCGGAACAGCT